>JAESFI010000046.1_pt1 | contig 212626 bp, 176 predicted proteins | sample 9269361 | NCBI WGS metagenome assembly JAESFI01 (sample SAMN14504119, study PRJNA617095) | algae metagenome | isolation source: Brasilonema angustatum HA4187-MV1 and co-occurring heterotrophs from moss... | place: USA: Manoa Valley, Honolulu, Hawaii | collected 2009-07-20
GGGCGGGTGGACACCTCTTTCCATTTCGCACAGAGCCGTTAAGCCCCGTACTGCCGATGGTACTGCTGTCACAAGTGGGAGAGTAGGTAGGTGCCACCTGATGAATTGAAGGCTAGGAAGCCCGTTCAACCGAACGGGCTTTTGGCGTTTTAAGGGGGTGCTCATACCTCCGCAATATCCATTGTTATGGTCGCAGGTAACGTTATTTTTTCCAGTAATTGCTCCTCTAATAAGTCCGCCCAAGTTGTCATATAAGTAATTACATCTTCGCGGACATTATGCTTTAAATACCGCTTGTTGATTGGAATGCGTTGTAATACGCTGCGATCACCAAGTCTTTCCAGATGTCTTAAATCTTCAAGTATTAAACCTGCTCCAAGCATTTCGCTAATCAATAAGTCGATTGGCATTTGGCTTGTCGAGCAATATTCCTCCGTTTGTTCATTCCAATCGCCATGTCGTTGCATAGCGTATTGGTGAATTTGATCCTTATTTAATGTAGTTAGCTCTTGCGCTAAGTTACCACAATTGCAGCCGCCCATATGGCCCCATTGATAAGGAGAGCCATTTTTAAGCTTTTGAGCAGTTTGGCGAAGTGCTTGAATCAATTCGGGGGTTGGACGAGCCATAGCGGTTTCAATTTGATATCTAAAATAGACGCCTTTTAATGGCGCAACAGGCTGCTATATTATTTTGTTCGGCCGTAAATGAAAAAGCCCGTCATACGACGGGCTTCTTATTAACGAACCAATTCCATGAGGTCTTTATCATTTACCTCTTTCCGAATATCAGCCATATCTAGGAAGCGACTGTAGATTCCGTCAAGGGTTGGTTTATCATACCGAAAACCGAGTAACTCAAGGCGGTGTTTCAACGCGTGTCGACCGCTACGAGCTGTTAACACGATAGATGACTTTGGCACACCAACATCATGTGGATTCATAATTTCATAGTTTTCTGAGTGTTTCAAAAAACCATCCTGGTGGATACCAGATGAATGTGCAAATGCATTTCGACCCACAATTGCCTTATTAGCCTGTACGGGCATCCGCATCATTTGCGATACCAGATTACTAACTGGAAACAGTCGTGTTGCATCAATATTCGTGTGTAAGCCCAGTTCCTTTTTGACTTTAATAGCCATCACCACTTCTTCCAACGAGGTATTGCCCGCCCGTTCGCCTATTCCATTTATGGTAACTTCTACCTGCCGAGCGCCGTTCATAACACCTGCTAACGTATTAGCCGTTGCCAATCCCAAATCATTATGGCAATGTATGGAAATAGTCGCCTGATGGACATTCGAAACATGCTCGTATATATAAGCAATTTTTCGACCGTATTCATCCGGTAAACAGTAACCCGTTGTATCAGGGATATTTACGACGGTAGCGCCAGCTTTAATGACAGCTTCGGTAAGTTGCGCAAGAAATGCAAGATCGGCCCTTCCTGCATCTTCTGCGTAAAATTCCACATCCTCTACATACGTCTTTGCATGCTTAACGGCTTCTACGGCTTGCTCTAAAATCTTTTCCCGCGTACTATTAAATTTATTACGAATGTGAATATCCGATGAGCCGATACCAGTATGAATACGTCCCCGTTTTGCCCATTTGAGTGCCTCTCCCGCTGCGTCGATATCGCCCTTAACTGCGCGACTTAACGCACAGATAGTTGGCTCACTAACTGCTTTCGAAATCTCAACTACAGAACGGAAATCTCCAGGGCTGGAAATTGGAAAACCCGCTTCGATAATGTCTACACCTAAGCGTTCCAGTTCTTTGGCAACCACTATTTTTTCTTCGGTGGTCAACTGGCAACCTGGCACTTGTTCACCATCGCGCAGGGTAGTATCAAAAATATAAACTCGTTGGCTCATGGTACGGTATTGATTGAACTTTCAGTTATTCGGTAACTATAAAAAAAGCTCTTCTCGGTGGAGAAAGAGCTTTTCTTTAACAGCATAGCTTTTCTCCGTTTAAACAACGCTTAGCTTTTGCAGTCGATATGACAAAAATGTGAACACTTATTCCTTGCGAAATTTCGCTGATTGCGTAAATACGCTACAAAAATAACTGTTTTCTAAAAGTGCGCAAGGAGTGATATAAATTTTTTTACTAGGAGCAGCTAATTGTTAAGCTGTTAAACGGGCCAAAATTTGCTCACCCATCGCAGCAGTTCCCAAAATATTATCGGCTGGGGTTTCACTGTTAGCAATATCCCGCGTACGGAAGCCCGCTTTCAATACAGTATCAACCGCATCAATAACTGTTTGCGCTTCCTCTTTTAGCCCAAACGAAATATCCAGCAATAATGCTACTGATAAAACTGACGCCAGCGGATTTGCTACTCCCTTGCCAGTAATATCATGCGCTGAACCATGAATAGGTTCATAAACGCCTGTGCTATCACCAACCGAAGCAGAAGCCAGCATACCCATTGAACCCGCGATCTGACTAGCTTCGTCTGTTAGGATATCACCAAAAAGATTACCGGTTACGACAACATCAAATCGCTTCGGGTCTTTAATTAACAACATGGCAGCCGCATCAATAAACTGGTGCTCAACCGTTATGTCAGGGTATTCGGGGGCAAGAGACTGAACGACCTCACGCCATAAACGACTACTCTCCAATACGTTTGCCTTATCAACTGAACAGAGTTTTTTACCACGAGTACGTGCTGCTTCGAACGCTTTCCGGACAATGCGCTCTACTTCGTACTTGCTATAAATCATGGTATCATAGGCGGTATTACCTTCGTCGAGCCGCTCGCGTTTACCGAAATAAACATCTCCGGTTAGCTCCCGAAAGAACAGAATATCAGCGCCACGCAAAATTTCAGGTTTAATACTAGATGCATCGAGTAACTCGTCAAAGAGCTTAATGGGCCGTAAATTGGCATATAATCCGAGTTCTTTCCGCATTTTCAACAGCCCCTGCTCTGGCCGTACTTTGGCCGATGGGTCGTTGTCATATTTAGGATGGCCCACCGCGCCAAAAAGAACGGCATCGGCTGTCTTCATTTTCGCCAGGGTTTCATCAGGTAGCGGAAGACCAGTCGCTTCAATCGCAACGTGACCGATCAGCGCTTCATCGTATGTGAACTCATGGCCGAACTTCTGAGCTATTGTTTCAAGAACCTGTTTGCCAACGGCGGTTACTTCGGCTCCGATGCCATCACCGGGAACTACGAGAATGTGTTTTTTCATTTGAGCGAGTGAACGAGTGAAAGAACGGATGCTATTATAGTTGAGAAGCGAATTACCAAAGTGCAATCTCTACTAGTGTCCTTTCAATCTTTAGAAATTAAGATGGATTAAAGTGAAAAACATGGATTGCTTAACACAGCCTTTATTCTAGCGTATTCAGCATTTTTTGGGTTGCCTTAATCGCCGACACTGTTTGGTCGGAGTCGAGCCCACGGGTTTTAAATTCTTGTTTTTTGTGCTTCCAGGTAATAGTCGTTTCGCAAAGAGCATCGGTTCGCCCACCGGTCGGTCCTGTTGGGATTCGAACAGCATAGTCGGTTAAGACAGGCAGTGTTAGCTTCTTTTTGAGATATATTTTCTTAAGGGCGTTCATAAAGGCATCATACTGACCATCCCCCTGCGCATTTTCCTCGAAGAACTCTTCATCAATACGTATTCTAAGCGTAGCCGAAGGTTTAAGATCTTTTGAGTGAGTCAGTACATAATTAAGTACCTCCACTCGCGAAGCGATTGTACTCGTATTCAATACGTCGGAAATGATGTATGGCAAATCCTCCCGTGTAACCACCTCTTTCTGGTCGCCCAGTTCAATAACCCGCTGCGTTACTTTTTTTAGATCGTCTTCCGATAACTGGATACCGAGCTCGCGAAGATTGTTCTCAATATTAGCTTTCCCTGACGTTTTACCAAGAGCATAACTGCGTTTACGGCCAAAACGCTCCGGCATTAACGTATTGAAATACAAGTTGTTTTTCTTATCACCATCGGCATGTATGCCCGCCGTTTGGGTAAATACGTTGTCACCAACAACAGGTTTATTATCCGGGATTCGAAGCCCTGAAAAAGTCTCCACAATCTTACTTACCTGATAAAGCGACTTTTCGAGCACCCCCATTTTTACTTCTGGCATAAAGTCACGAAGCACGGCAATAGCACTGGCCATAGGCGCGTTACCTGCCCGCTCACCTAAGCCATTTACGGTTAAGTGAAGGCCGTGCGCACCCGCCCGAATCGCTTCCATTACGTTCGCAATACTCAGGTCGTAGTCGTTGTGAGCGTGGAAATCGAAATGCAGATTAGTATAACGGTCTACTAACTGACTGACAAATGAAAACGTCTCAGTGGGAGTCAGTACGCCTAGTGTGTCGGGCAGCAAGACCCGACGAATGGGTTGCGTTTGAAGGAAATCTAAAAACTGAAACACGTATTCCGGCGAGTTCCGCATTCCGTTACTCCAGTCTTCCAGATACACATTTACCTGTAAATCTTGTTGTTGTGCCTCAGTGATAAGCTTCTGAATATCAGCAAAGTGCTCAGTGGGTTTTTTCTTAAGCTGATGCGTCAGGTGGTTCATTGAACCTTTCGTAAGCAGGTTCATGACCTTCGCTCCCGATGCGCGCATCCAGTCGAGCGAGGCTTGTCCATCTACGAACGTTAGTACTTCAACTTTGTCGAGCAAACCAGCGCCTTCAGCCCAGCGAGTAATCTGCTGCACCGCTTCCAATTCCCCAGCCGATACACGCGCCGAAGCCACTTCTACCCGGTCGACCTTAACCTCGGTAAGCAGCAACTGCGCCATTGCTAGTTTTTCAGACGCCGAAAACGACACCCCGCTGGTTTGCTCACCATCGCGAAGTGTCGTGTCCATAATTTCAATATAACGACGTTTCATAGTTAAAGAGCAAATGAGTGAAAGGTGAAAGAGCGAAAAGTTGTTGCTATTGAATAAATAATCCATGCAAAAGCCACTCTTTCACCCGTTCGCTCTTTAAAACGGTCGCGTTTCGGCGAAGGCTTCGATCTCGTTTTTCATCGATAACAGGTAGTCGATATCGTCGTAGCCGTTGTTCAGATTATGCTTTTTGTAGCCGTTAATACCAAAGCTTTCGCTTTCGCTCGTAGCCAACAGCGTGATCGTCTGCGTAGGAAGATTTACTTCCAGTTCGGTATTCGGATCAGCTTCGATAGCTGCGAAGATTTTTTCCAGAAACTCAGGGCTAACCTGCACAGGAAGAATGCCAATGTTCAGCGAGTTTCCCCGGAAAATATCCGCAAAGAAGCTAGATACGACACAGCGGAAACCGTAATCGTATATGGCCCAGGCAGCATGCTCACGGCTTGAGCCACTACCAAAATTTTTGCCGCCGACAAGAATTTTTCCAGAGTAGGTCGGATTGTTCAGGACAAAATCAGGCTTGGGCGTATCATCGTTATTATAACGCCAGTCGCGGAAAAGGTTATCACCGAAGCCTTTGCGCTCGGTCGCTTTTAGGAAGCGAGCAGGGATAATCTGGTCCGTATCGACGTTTTCAATCGGCATTGGAACGGCCGTGCTACGGAGTACCGTGAATTTATCGTAAGCCATTTTGATGAATGGGAAATGTATAATGAAAAAGGAATAGTGGATGAACGATAACAAAAGGCTTCTGATAAAAATGATCAGTGAAGCCTTATTGACATTATACGGTTTCCATTAACCCACGTGGATCGGTTACTACACCGGTAACGGCAGCTGCGGCAGCTACCAGCGGGCTAGCCAGCAAGGTACGAGCGCCTGGTCCCTGACGACCTTCGAAGTTGCGGTTCGAGGTCGAAACGGCGTACTTACCTGCTGGAATCTTATCTTCATTCATAGCCAGGCAAGCCGAACAACCTGGTTGGCGCAACTGAAAACCAGCCTGCGTCAGGATGTCCAGAATACCTTCATCCTGAATTTGCTTCTCGACAATGTGTGAACCCGGTACTAACCAGGCCGTAACGTTATCTGCTTTCTGACGACCTTTCACCACTGAAGCAAATGCCCGGAAATCTTCAATACGGCCGTTCGTGCAACTGCCCAAGAATACAAAATCAACTGGCTTACCAATCATGGATTCGCTCTCCGAGAAACCCATGTATTGCAGCGATTTTTTGTAGCTGGCGGCACCGTCTTTCACAGCTCCAGAGGTTGGAATTTGCTGCGTTACACCCGTTCCCAAGCCCGGATTGGTACCGTACGTAATTTGTGGCTCAATGCTGGCGGCATCATAAGCTAAATCAACATCGAACGTAGCGCCTTCATCCGTCTTTAGTGACTCCCAGTAAGGTACCAACTTGTCCCACTGTTCGCCTTTAGGAGTCAGTTCGCGGCCATTCAGGTAATTCAGTGTGGTTTGGTCGGGAGCAATCATGCCACCGCGCGCGCCCATTTCGATACTCATATTGCAGACGGTCATCCGGCCTTCCATGCTCATATTCTCGAATACGTCGCCCGCATATTCCACGAAATAGCCAGTGGCACCGCTAGCCGAAACCTGCGAAATGATATATAAGATTACGTCTTTCGGCAACACGCCTTTACCAAGCGTACCATTGACCGTAATCCGCATTTTCTTTGGCTTAGGCTGCATAATACATTGCGTTGCCAGCACCATTTCGACCTCCGATGTGCCAATGCCGAATGCAATTGCTCCGAAAGCACCGTGTGTGGATGTGTGCGAATCACCGCAAACGATGGTCATGCCGGGCAACGTAATACCGTTTTCTGGGCCAACTACGTGCACAATTCCGTTTTTGATGTGCCCTAGTCCCCAGTGTGAAATACCATATTTAGTTGCGTTACGCTCCAGAGCCGCTAACTGATTGGCAGACAATGGATCAGCGACTGGCAAGTGCTGATTAAGCGTTGGCGTATTGTGGTCGGCCGTAGCGAAGGTGCGGCCAGAAAACATGACTGGTACATGCCGACCTTCAAGGCCCAGGAACGCTACCGGGCTGGTTACTTCGTGAATAAAATGCCGGTCGATAAATAACACATCGGGGCCATCGTCAACGTGCCGGATGACGTGCGCATCCCACACTTTATCGAACAGGGTCTTTGGGGTACTCATAGCGGTTAAAATAGCTAGTTACTGTTATATTTTTCTGGAGTCGCTGTTGCGGAGAACTGAGTTTACAAAATTGGCAAATGTAGGCCAATCGCTTATCTCGTCATTCGTCCACTAAATAGCGATTTTGGCCCAATCTACTCGCTTAGGTGTAAAACCGTATTGGTGCTTATAAGCCTTGATAAAATGGGATACGCTCTCATAGCCAATTTCCATACTCACCTCAGATACGTTTTTATCGGTATTCCGAAGTAAGAAATGAGCGTGTTCAAGCCGTTTCTGCCGGATTAGCTGACCAGGCGACGTATGAAAGTGTTCTTCAAAATCACGTTTAAACGCCGATAAACTACGCCCAGACAATCTAGCTAACTCATTCATTGATAGTGGTTTCAATAAGTAGGTATTAACTAGGTAATCAAGGTCGGTTTTTTGGCCCTGATAAATGTGCCACAGGATTGAACGAAGTTGCTTTGTTGTATCTAGTTCGAGCAAATGCAGCAACAACTCCTGAAACTTGAGCCGAAGCAGTTCATTCAGGAAAGGTGTTCTTTCGCCAAAATAAGGTAACAGCGAGTTAATGAACGTTGTAAACGTGGGCGATGAGGAGAAGGATAGAATAAGATCTGTTGGAAGCGCTGTAGAAACCGTCTGAAATAAGGTAAGATGCTGATTGACAAATTCTTTCAGTAGTTTTTCATTCACAAAAAACACCAGGCTCCGATAGCTGTTATCAATAGATTCATTCATCGAGTAGCAGCCCCGCTGAAAAAACAGGATATCTCCTTTATGTACATGTAACTCCTGCGTAGGCGAACTGAATTTCTTTTCTCCTTCCAGTACCACAATCACAGCATGTTCCTCAAAAAAGACCTCGTTCCGTTCGGGATATACGTCGCTGCGATACGCTACAAACGTCATCTCTGAAGCATCGGAACGCTGAATGTTCAGGGATTCAAACTGACTAGGCTGAATAGAAGAGGGAACGCGAAGCATGAATTACATCAAAAACTAAAATAAGTCAGATTAGTCATTCAAGTATTTGAAAATGATTTCTAAATATCACTCCTGGTAATTCAATAACGGTTGGTCCTGAAGGAAGTAGCCTTTTTAGGCTGTCTAATAATTATGGAAGCAATGGTTTTAGGAAAGGAAAAGCATTTCCATATGCATTTAATACAATGACAGCTATTGGATATTTAGCAAAGTTTTGTTGGTGTCGTAAATTTTTGTCGAATGTAATTAGGGCATCAAAGCTATTATTTAGCATTAGTGCAAGTAATTCGCCATTCTTTTTACTCTGCCAACCCATATCGCGAACCGTATAAACTTCATGTTCAGGAAAATGCTGCTTTAAGTTTTAGGTAAGTTTTCGTCAAGCAGCAATTTCATAAATTAGAGGTAATAATCTTTGTGAACTAAGGGCTTTCCCGGCTAAGTCGAGCACTGCAATTGACTGCTCACGTGAAACGGATGGAAAATCATCTATGAATGCATCTAATGAAATTCCGCTCTCTAAATGCCAGAAAAGCGATTCGATAGGGACCCGCGTACCAGTAAAAACAGGCGTACCAAACTGTATTTCTGGATCAATCGTGATAGGATTTTCCATAATATGAATTACTTAAATCTCAAATCTACACCAAAAACTGAAACAAGTCAGGCTGATCGTTTAAGTACTCAAACACGATATTCTGGTCTTGCATCCGCTGGATAAGCGGCTCAAAATCCTCACGATGCTTGAGTTCAATACCGACTACGGCAGGGCCTGTTTCCCGATTTGTTTTCTTCACGTATTCAAAACGGCTGATATCATCGTCAGGGCCTAGCACGTTTAGAAAGTCGCGGAAGGCACCGGCGCGTTGGGGGAATCGGATAATGAAATAATGTTTCAGCCCCTCGTAGAGTAATGACCGCTCCTTAATCTCTTCGGTACGTGTAATGTCGTTATTACCTCCACTCACCAGGCAGACGACATTCTTACCCCGAATCTCGTCTTTAAGCATATCCAGAGCGGCAATGGTTAAGGCGCCAGCTGGCTCAGCGACGATAGCGTCTTCGTCGTAAAGCTTCAGAATAGTCGTACAGACTTTGCCTTCGGGAATTAGCAATACACGATCAAGGTTCTGGCGGCAGATTTCAAACGTAATATCACCTGGACGTTTTACGGCGGCCCCATCCACAAACTTATCAATCTTGTCGAGGGCTACCACATGGCCTTCATCCAGGGAGATTTTCATAGACGGAGATCCCAATGGTTCCACCCCGATCAGTTTGGTTTTGGGACTCAATTGCTTAAATACTGTCGATACACCAGCAGCTAACCCGCCCCCACCGATGGCCATCAGCAGATAATCAATCTTAACATTTGAATCCTTGAAAATCTCCAGCCCGACGGTTCCCTGTCCCTCCATAACCTGCAAATCGTCGAAGGGGTGTACAAACGTACAGTCATGGGTTTGCACAAATTCGATAGCGGCATGGAAAGCGTCGTCGAACGTATCGCCAATCAATACCACTTCCACAAACTCTTTCCCGAACAGCTTAACTTGTTTGACCTTCTGGTTAGGCGTTGTGGTAGGCATAAAAATCGTTCCCCGAACCCCCATTTTCCGACAGGCATAAGCAACACCCTGTGCGTGGTTACCAGCACTGGCACACACTACTCCCTTAGCCAGCGCTTCAGCCGACAGGCTGGCCATTTTATTATAAGCCCCCCGAATTTTGTAGGAGCGTACTACCTGTAAATCTTCTCGCTTCAGGTAAATATTAGCTCCATAGCGGTCTGATAAATTCAGGTTTTCCTGTAAAGGCGTATGCGCGGCAATGCCATGCAGACGTTCTGCGGCCAAGTATATATTGTCGAGATCAGGGAATGAATCAATAACTGTCATGCTAGTTAAACACAAAGAACACAGCGTTTTGCACAGAGAACACAAAAAAATCTGTGATTTCTATGCAGAACGCTGTGTTCTTTATTCTCAATATTGTTAGCTCCGCTCAGGACGCAATGACCGGACAGCAGAACCCGCCCGCCACATCTCAGACTCGCGAAGTTCGGCTAGTTCACCTTCAAGTTTCTCACGGTAATCAGGCTGCGAGTTGCGCGTGATACTAATCTCAGCTTGCTCCTGCGATTTTACGGAATTATACAGTTGCTCAAAAACTGGTTTCGTAGCATCACGGAATGGTTTCCACCAATCCAGCGCACCGCGCTGAGCGGTTGTTGAACAGTTAGCGTACATCCAGTCCATACCGTTTTCAGCCACTAGCGGCATCAGCGATTGGGTCAGCTCTTCAACCGTTTCATTGAAGGCTTCCGACGGGCTGTGACCGTTGGCACGGAGTACTTCGTACTGAGCCGCGAAAATGCCCTGAATAGCACCCATCAGCGTACCACGTTCGCCGGTCAAGTCAGAGGTAACTTCTTTATAGAAATCGGTTTCGAACAGATAACCTGAACCAACGCCGATCCCCATTGCAATGGCTTTTGTGCGTGCGTTGCCGCTTGCATCTTGATATACTGCAAATGACGAGTTTAAGCCTTTGCCCTCTACAAACAGCCGGCGTAACGACGTACCAGAACCTTTTGGGGCTACCAGGAATACATCCACATCTGCCGGAGGAACAATACCCGTTTTCTCTTTGTAGGTTACGCCGAAACCATGGGAGAAGTACAGCGATTTACCTGGTTTAAGTGCGGCTTTCACCGTTGGCCAAAGTTCAATCTGGGCAGCATCAGAAAGCAGGAAGCAAATAATAGTGCCTTTTTCCAGCGCTTCTTCGATTTCGAACAAGGTTTCACCGGGAACCCAACCGTCAGCTACGGCTTTGTCATAGGTTTTTCCCTTGCGTTGTCCGACGATAACGTTGAAACCATTGTCGCGCATGTTTAGCGACTGACCGGGGCCTTGAACACCATAACCGATTACGGCGATGACTTCATTGGCCAGCACCTCACGGGCTTTTTCTAACGGAAACTCTTCCCGCGTTACTACTTGCTCTTCAACTCCTCCGAAATTAATCGTTGCCATTGTTTAATTGGTTTTGTACTCTGTATTTGGGGTTACTAATTGGTTACGCAAACAATAATCGTCCCTTAGGTTTCGGGATATCACGACCTAGTATTTTCGCGGTCTCAATCCATTCCTGGATTATAATTTCTGTATTAGCCAAGGCATCTTGATAAGTCTCACCATCAGCCATACATCCTGGAAGTTCCGGAACCTCAGCAACAAAACTGTTATCTTCCTCGCTCCAATAAATGATGATTTCATATTTCGGCATCACCATCGTCAATATCTAGTTTATATTTCACAATCAAGTTTCGAACTTGTTTCACCTGATAAGCTTTTGCTTTACCCTGCTTTGGTTGAAGATTAATAATTTCGTCAATTCCATCCTTCGAATAGATATGATGGCTTGAGCTTATACCTCATCAAAATCAAGTTTCAATAAAAGATTTCTTAACTCATCGAAGCTGAAATTAGCATCACTTTGCCCACGCAGGAGTTTTATAAATAACTTTTCAAATTTACTCATTGCGCTCATTTACAAATAATAAGCCCATTCGGCTTCGGGCAGGTACTCAACCAGCCCCTTTTCTGTTTTACCGACAGCGACTCGGCCGGAACGGACAAATTCCAGAATTTCGTACCGCTTGATGTAATTGAAAAAGTCGAAAATCTCGGTGTCGTTGCCTGTTTTCTCAATAACTACATAGTCGAGGCCCCAGTAAACAACCCAGGCTTTATACTGCTGATTAATCGTCTCTACGTCTAGCTGTTTACTACCCAGTGGTGTTGAAATCTTGAATAGAGCGATTTCATTATACACAATTTCGTCGTTGAGGTAGCCAAAAACGGCCAGCACTTCCACAATTTTACGAATCTGCCGAACGAGTTTCTCCACCTCCTCCCGCGACTCATGCTTAATGACAATTGTGAAACGTGATACGCCTTTACGTTCGGTTTCCGAGACGGTTAGACTTTCAATATTAATGCGCCGACGCGTGAAAATAATCGTGATGCGATTCAGCAATCCGATTGTATTTTCAGTGAATATACAGATGGTGTAGGTTGTCATCTTCCGTGGTGTCGGGTTCTTATTTCAGTCTGATTTGCGCTACGCTGGTGCCAGCTGGTACCATTGGAAATACGTTTTCTTCTGTCTCAACAATAACTTCAAGCAAGAATGGACCATCATGATTCAACATCGTGTCGAGGGCATCAGAAAGATTTTCGCGTTCATCACAGGTTTGCCCACTCATACCGAAGCCTTTGGCGATGGTAATAAAATCAGGATTCTGTAATTCGACGAACGAATACCGGCGATCATGGAACAATTGCTGCCACTGGCGCACCATACCTAAGAAATTATTATTCAGTATAATAGCCTTAACGGGTTGCTTATTCTGAACGATGGTGCCAAGTTCCTGCAACGTCATCTGGAAACAACCATCACCGATAATCGCCACCACCTGACGATCGGGGGCACCGACCTGCGCGCCAAAAGCGGCTGGCAGTGCAAAACCCATCGTACCCATACCACCCGACGTAACCAGACTATTCGGCCGACGGAACTGGTAATACCGGGAGGCCATCATCTGATGTTGACCAACATCCGTAACCAGCACTGCTTCGCCATTCGTCTTTTTTGATAGCAGATCAATCACTTCAGCCATACGGATTTTACCGGATGCTGTAGTTAACGCTGGTTCCGTAATGACTTCGTTCTCGATAGCATCATATTTCCGGAATTCATTCCGCCACACAGTATGGTCGTTGACGTTTACTAGCGGCAACAGCGCTTTCAGCGCTTCTTTCGCATCGCCCACAACCGGCGCATCGGCACGAATAATTTTGTCGACTTCAGAGGGGTCAATTTCGATGTGAATAACTTTTGCCTGCGTAATATATTTGCTGGCATCACCCGTTACGCGATCATCAAAACGCATTCCGATCGCAATAATTAAATCGGCATGGTCTGTCATGACATTAGGGCCATAATTACCGTGCATTCCTAGCCAGCCCACATAAAGCGGATGATTCGTCGGAATAGTTGACTGACCCAGTAGGGTCGTGGCTACTGGAATCCCCGTTTTCTCTACGAAAGCCCGAAGTTCGTCTTCTGCTTTAGCGATCTGAACACCATGGCCAACCAGCACATAAGGCTTTTTAGCACTATTAATCAATTGAGCGGCCTCAATTAACTGCTCCTGTTTGGGAACAAGCCGGGGGCGATAGCTGATGACGCTTTGGCAACATTCGTACGTAAATGGCTTCGTCATTAGCTCCAGCTGAGCACTTTTCGTAATGTCAATCAGTACCGGTCCTGGCCGGCCCGATTGCGCGATATAGAATGCTTTCGAAATGACATCTGCTATTTCATCAGCACTGGTTACCTGATAGTTCCATTTCGTAATCGGCATGGTAACACCCATCACATCGGCTTCCTGAAACGCGTCTGTACCCAACAGTTTTTTTGCGACCTGTCCTACGATACAAACCATAGGCGTCGAGTCGATAAGCGCATCGGCAATACCTGTAACGAGATTTGTTGCACCCGGTCCTGATGTAACCAGGCAAACGCCGGCTCGACCAGTCATCCGAGCATACCCTTCGGCAGCATGAGCGGCTCCTTGCTCGTGACGGACCAAAATGTGATTGATGCGATCCTGAAAATCGTAAAGCGCATCATAGACGGGCATAATGGCTCCACCAGGATAACCAAAAATCGTGTCGACGCCTTCGGCTACAAGCGCCTGCATAAGGGCATGCGAACCGTTGATGTAGGTAGGGGCCGGAGCGGTTTCGATAGCTTCCGGCATAACGCTGGCAATTGCTTCCATGACGCTTGTACTAGTTTAAAGGTCGTATTCAGTTTGTTGTCGCTTTTGGCTTAAGCTAAGGTGTACGCTAATCTTCGTCCGTCACGCAGCCTTCGCTGGCCGATTTCACACTCCGAATGTACTTACCAAGTACACCTTTTGTAAATGGTGGGGCTGGTTGTTTCCATTCGCTTTTACGATAAGCCATTTCTTCATCCGAAATGTGCAATGTTAGTTCGCGGCTAGTAGCATCAATGGTGATGCGGTCACCGTTATGGACAAGAGCAATTGGACCGCCCTCGAAGGCTTCGGGTGTCACGTGACCAACTACAAAGCCGTGTGTACCACCGGAAAAACGACCGTCGGTAATTAGGGCTACTTTGTCACCAAATCCAGCGCCCATAATGGCCGACGTTGGTTTAAGCATTTCGCTCATACCGGGGCCGCCTTTAGGACCGGCGTTACGGATAACAATAACCTGTCCGGCCAGAATTTCTCCTTTTGACAGTGCTTCGATTACTTCGCCTTCGTGTTCGCATACTTTGGCAACGCCTTCAAATTTCAGGCCTTCTTTTCCGGTAATCTTCGCTACCGAACCGGTCGGAGCCAGATTACCACGTAAAATCTGAATGTGGCCCGTTGGCTTGATGGGCTGGCTCAACGGGAACACAATTTTTTGCGTATCAAAATTGAGGTCAGGCGCTTCAGCTAGGTTCTCAGCTACTGTTTTACCCGTTACCGTTATGCAGTCACCATGAATAAACCCGTTCTGGTAAAGATATTTCGTAACCGCCGGAACGCCACCGATTTCGAGCATATCCTCCATATAATATTTACCACTTGGTTTCAGATCGGCCAACAATGGAGTCCGGTCACTGATAGCTTGAATCTCGTCAATAGTTAACGGAATACCGGCTGCCCGCGCAATAGCCAGATAATGGAGTACAGCGTTGGTAGAGCCACCCAGCGCCATTACGATGGTTAATGCATTTTCAAGCGATTGGCGCGTAATGATTTCTTTCGGCGTGATGTTGCGTTCCAGCAGTAGGCGCATGGCTGCACCAATTTTTTTGCACTCCTCCTGCTTACCTTCGTGCGTAGCCGGGTAAGTACTGCTAAATGGCAAGCTTAACCCCATCGCTTCAATACTGCTGGCCATTGTGTTGGCAGTGTACATACCTCCGCAGGCACCTGGGCCAGGAATTGCATTCTGGACTACACCTTTGAAATCCTCATCGGAAATATTACCCGCGTATTTTTTTCCCAGCGCTTCAAACGCCGATACAATGTCTAGTTTTTGTCCTTTATAATGACCTGAACGAATGGTACCGCCATAAACCATAATGCCAGGCCGCTCCAACCGAGCCATTGCCATCACCGCTCCAGGCATATTTTTATCGCAACCAACAACTGTTACGACACCATCATACCACTGAGCTGCTACTACCGATTCGATGGAATCGGCGATGAGGTCGCGGCTGGGGAGCGAGTAGCGCATACCATCGTTACCATTCGTCATCCCATCGGATACACCAATTGTATTGAAAATCAAACCAATTAACCCGTTCGCCTGAATACCATGCTTTACATAAGCTGATAGGCCATTCAGATGCATGTTACAGGTATTCCCCTCATAGCCTGTGCTGGCAATGCCAATCTGGGGCTTGTGCATGTCTTCCTCTGTCAAACCAACGCCATACAGCATGGCCTGGGCAGCGGGATTACTTACTTCCTGAGTTAAAGTACGACTAAAGCGGTTTAGAACGGTCGTTGGCTGGTCAGCAATCATATTTTACGATTAGCGAAATTTCGCTGATGGTGTAATAACGCCGTAAATAAACAGGGAGTTTTTCGGAAAGGCAAGAAAATTTGAATTATTTATTAGGTAAAATAGAGAGGTAGTATTTTTGGGGTATGACTACTGAAAGCACATCCCATTATGATCATCTAGAGCAGATGTCGGTTCATGACCTGCTCACGAATATTAATAAAGAAGATAAAACCGTGCCGCTGGCCGTCGAAAAGGCAATTCCGCAGATTGAAGCGCTAGTGACTGAACTAGTTAAGCGTATGAAACAGGGTGGCCGACTAATCTATATCGGGGCCGGAACCAGCGGTCGATTAGGAGTAGTCGATGCATCGGAATGTCCGCCCACATACGGTGTCCCACATGATTTGGTTATTGGTTTAATGGCTGGGGGCGATGGAGCCATTCGTAAAGCAGTCGAGTTTGCCGAAGACGATGCTGAACAAGCCTGGAAAGATATTGCCCCCTATCAACCTGACGAACTTGACACCGTTATTGGCATTGCGGCTTCTGGCCGGACACCTTATGTAATTGGTGGATTGAATGACGCCCGAAACGCCGGGCTGTTAACCGGCTGTATTGTCTGTAACGAAGGCTCGGCAGTGGCGAAGGCCGCCGAATTTCCAGTAGAAGTTGTGGTAGGGCCGGAGTTTGTAACGGGTAGTACACGTATGAAGGCTGGCACCGCTCAGAAGTTAGTGTTAAATATGGTTTCGACTTCAGTTATGATTCAATTGGGTCGGGTTAAGGGTAACAAAATGGTTGATATGCAGCTGACTAATATTAAGTTGCAGGATCGGGCGGCCAAAATGGTCATGGGGGAACTAGGTGTTGGCCGCGAAGAGGCAGAAGCACTACTGTCCGAATTTGGAAACGTCCGGGGAGCTATTAACGGCTATACCAAAGGCGTGTAGACACGCTTTATTTTGTACCGATATACTATCAGAATCAGTTTGATACGTTATTAGGTCACCCCGCCTGCAACTACACAAAATGATCGCTTATCTACCAAACAGAAGTAAGGTTTATTTATTTCTGCTGCTTTCTCTACTATCTACTATAAGTGCTCACGGCCAGCGTCGAACAGACGATACATCTCATTACCGATCTGAGCCTATTCCAGCGCACCTATTGCCGATTGAGCGGGCATACGGCTCGTCGCTGGGCAACACTTATTTTTACGGCGGGAAAAGACTTTCGTCGCCCTATTCGCTGGAAATTCCATTTTACGAACTGGCTGACCCTACGGTAACTCACCATTTTCAAGCGTTTAAGACGTTAACGACGCTTAGCCGCTTGACAGCGTTGATTCCATTAGGCTATATTATACTCACGAAAAGTCCGAGTAGTGGTGCTTATTGGACGGTTTATGGCGGATCGTTAGTTGCTTCGCTTACTTGCTCGATTATTGGGAATAGCCAGGTGAATAAAGCCGTAACGCGTTATAACCAAATGCTCCGGCAGCCACGCATTGGTTTGTCTGTAGATCCGGTATCACTGACTAGACAGGCTGCCGTGGGGGTAGGGATAGCGTACGGGTTTTGATATTGAAGCCCTTACCTTATTTTGCCATACCGTTAATTTCCAAAATACTCATTGGTATTTTTGCCCATCGAAGCGCAAACTAGGCAGGTTTGCGCTTTTTTAGTAGCTTCGCTGACTCAATCAGCAAACCTATGCAAGTCAAAAGATTACTGCCTCTTTGTATTTCCCTTTCGCTCTTTTCTACTTTTCTCAACGCCCAAACGATTCTCAACCGGGATACGCAAATTGCTGACTTGGTTAACCAAATTTCGGCTGACAGTCTGCGGGGACATATCAACGGGTTAGTCAGTTTCGGCACGCGCCACACACTGAGCGTGCCTGCCGATGCCTCCGCTTCAGTCGGTACTAAAGGGCTCGGCGCGGCTCGTCAGTGGATTCTGGGAAAATTCAACCAATACGCCAAACAATCGGGTGGTCGCATGACGGCCACGCTCGATACCTGGACGCTTCAACCCGATGGTCGGCGAGTCGATAAGCCAGCCAACATGGGTAATGTGATGGCAACGCTCAAAGGCACTGATCCAACTGACAACCGCATTTTCATCGTGCAAGGCCACATGGATAGCCGGGTGACGAACGTCATGAATCGTGAATCAGATGCTCCCGGCGCTAACGACGATGGTTCAGGAACGGCAGCTGTTATTGAACTCTGCCGGGTAATGAGCAAATCCTCGTTTCCCGCAACCATCATTTTTGTTACCCTAACCGGTGAAGAACAAGGGCTGTTAGGCGCTGAGCATCTATCAGAGCGGGCACTGAAAGAAAAATGGAACGTAGAGGCCGTGCTGAACAATGATATTATGGGCAGCAACAATAGCAGCGACACCCGCATTATTGACAACACTCGACTACGCGTATTTAGCGAAGGGTTACCCTCCAACTTGCTGAAAGATACAACCGGACGTATCGGCCAGATTCAGCGATTTGGTAATGAAAACGATGGTAAAGCACGTACGTTGGCCCGCTATCTAAAAGAAGTTGGCGAGCGTTATGTCGAAAATTTGGAAGTAGTAATGGTGTACCGCAACGACCGTTACCTGCGCGGGGGCGATCATACGCCTTACGTCCAACGCGGGTTTGCAGCTGTTCGCCTGACCGAAATGAACGAGAATTACGAGCACCAACACCAGGATTTACGGACCGAAAACGGCGTTGAATACGGCGACTATCCCAAGTTCATGGACTTTGAATACCTCCGTAAAAACACGGCGGTTAACCTGGCAACGTTGGCGAATCTGGCGAAATCGCCAACCGTTCCGCAGAAAGTGACGGTCGATGTGCGGAACCTGACCAACTCGACCGTGCTGTATTGGCAGGCTCCACAGGTTGGTAAGGTAAAAGGCTATTATGTGCTGATGCGGGAAACCTACTGGCCCTTTTGGCAGAAGAAATTCTTCACGACCAAACTCGGTATGACTCTCCCTTACTCCAAGGACAACTACTACTTCGCCGTGCAATCAGTTAGCGAAGATGGTAACGAGAGCTTGCCCGTATTGCCCGTTCCTAACCTACGATAAGATATTATTTTTGTCAAGCAGACCGGTCAGCATGACAAAACGTATAAAATCATCAGCCATGCCAACACTCTCCAAACGGCAGTTTTTAAAAACTATAAGCGGAGCTGCTACTCTTCTGGCTGGGCCGTGGACTGGCCTGAGTGAAGCACTGGCGAAATCGAGCAGTAGTGCTCCTGAAATTTTGGCGCAGGAAGAGAATTTCTGGGCGAAAATTAGAGAAGCTTACCCTATCACAAAAGATTTCATCCAACTCGAAAATGGTTATTATTCACTGGCTGCTCAGCCGGTTCTGGATAATTACCTGAAACATATTCAGCAGGTTAATTCCGTGTCGTCCTATTATATGCGCACGCGCCAGTTCAGCGACAAACGTGAGTCTCAAACGCAACTGGCAGGTTTGCTGGACTGTTCGCCGGAAGAGCTGATTATCACCCGAAACACGACCGAATCGCTGGATACGGTAATCTCGGGCCTGACCTGGAAAGCGGGCGACGAAGCGATTATGGCCGCGCAGGATTACGGCGCTATGCTCGATATGTTTCGGCTCCAGGCCCGACGGTATGGCATCGTAAACCGAACCGTTTCGCTGCCGAATCATCCAACGTCTGACGCGGAAATTGTCCAGCTATACGAGAAAGCGATTACCCCTAAGACCCGGTTACTGATGGTTTGCCACATGGTTAACATTACGGGTCAAATTCTGCCGATTCGCCAGATTACGGAGATGGCTCACCGGCATGGCGTAGAGGTTTTGGTCGATGGCGCTCATGCATTCGGACAATTGAATTTCACCATTACCGACCTCGGCGGCTGCGATTACTACGCTAGTAGCTTACATAAATGGCTGGGTACACCACTAGGCGCAGGTATTTTGTATGTACGCCGGGATAAGATTCCGGCTATATGGCCTCTTTTTGCTGATAGCAGCGTACCGGATAACGATATCCGAAAACTGAATCATACGGGCACCCATCCGGTTGCCACTGACTTGGCTATTCAGGATGCCATCCGTTTTCACAAAGCAATTGGTATTGACCGCAAAGAAGCCCGGCTTCGTTACCTGCAACGCTTCTGGACCAATCAGGTGCGGCAACATCCGAAGATCATCCTGAACACGCCCAAAGAAATGGACCGTTCCTGCGCTATTGCCAATGTGGGTGTTAAGAGCGTTGCACCCGCCGAGTTAGCCAAAACACTGTTTGAGAAGTACAAAATCTTTACTGTCGCCATTGACAGTGACACCGCTAATGTGCACGGCGTGCGGGTTACCCCCCATGTTTATACGACTACCGCAGAACTGGACGCGTTTGTACGGGCGCTGAAGGAGATCGCAAGCTAAATACATCACCCAACTTCCTCATACATGATGAACCGTCTTTTACTCTTTAGCCTAGTTGCGTTTTCCAGCCTCGTTAGTCTGGCGCAAGCACCGACCAAAAAACGGCCGATGTCGTCGAAAGACATTTACCGACTCAAAACGCTGAGCGATCCGCAGGTTTCGCCGGACGGTAAATGGGTCAGCTACAGCATCTCGTCGGTCGACACGACGAAAGATAAACGGAACTCCGACCTCTGGATGGTGAGCTGGGACGGCAAAGAAACGGTTCAATTGACCAATACGCCCGATGCGGAATCTAGAGCCCGGTTTAGCCCGGATGGGAAATACATTTCGTTCATCTCCGCGCGACAGGGCGCTACCAAAGGCCAAATCTGGCTCATGGATCGCCGGGGCGGTGAGGCTCAGAAATTAACCGATCTGAAGACCGACCTGGAAGACTACGTCTGGTCGCCGGATGGAAAAAAGATGGCGCTAGTGTTACGAGCACCTGATTACTCCGATTCAGCTAAGACGAAAGTTCGGAAACCGTATGTGCTTGACCGCTACCATTTTAAAGCTGATATACGCGGTTATCTGGAAAGCAGTCCCGTTCATTTGTATGTGTTTGACGTAGCGACCAAAAAACTCGATACGCTGACGACTGGTATCTACGATGAAACCTCGCCGGTTTGGTCGCCCGACGGTTCACAACTGGCGTTTGTGAGCAACCGTACCGAAGACCCCGACCGGAACCAGAACACCGATATTTACGTGATCGACGCCAAAAAAGGCGCGACCATGAAGCAACTAACGACTTGGACTGGCGCTGATAATAATCCGGCCTGGAGTCCTGATGGTAAGCAGATTGCGTATTTGCGATCAACGGCTTCGGGTAATTTCCTGATGTACGATCAGCCAGTGCTGGCCCTAATTAACCGGGATGGTGGCGAACCAACGTTGCTAACGAAAACCTTAGATCGTCCCGTCCGAAATCCGACTTGGTCGAAAGATGGACAGTCAATCGGTGTGCTGGTGCAGGACGATCGGCAAACCTACCTAAGTCAGTATAACCTTGCGGGTAAGAAGTTAACCAAACTAACCGAGGGAAACCGGTCTTTCGGTAACCTCGAAGCGGCATTGGCAGGTAACTGGTTAACATCACTGAGCGATCCGCAGACGCCCCCCGAACTCTATGCAGTTGAGAACGGTACACCCCGCCGACTGACCCATGTTCACGACGAATTTCTGGCCCCGCTCGAACTAGCTACGGTTGAAGGATTTACGTCAAAAAGTAAAGATGGTGCGCAGGTGTCGAATCTTTTGTTCCGGCCAGCCAATGCGCCCGCTAACAAAAAGCTCCCCGCCATTATGTTCATTCACGGCGGGCCGGTTTCACAAGATGAATATTCGTTTGATCTGACGAGGCAGTTATTGGCGGCTGGTGGGTATGCTGTCGTGGCGGTTAACTACCGTGGTAGCAACGGCCGGGGAATTGACTTTACAAAAGCGATTTACGCCGATTGGGGCAATAAGGAAGTACTTGACATTCTGGGGGCTACAGATTACCTCATTGAAAAAGGAATTGCCGACTCAGAGCGGTTAGGTATTGGGGGCTGGAGCTATGGTGGCATCCTGACGAACTACACTATTGCAACAGACACTCGCTTCAAAGCAGCAGCCAGTGGTGCCGGGAGTTCACTACAACTGACCATGTATGGTATCGACCAGTACACGAATCAGTATGAAAACGAATTAGGCGCTCCGTGGAAAAACACGGATAAATGGCTGAAATTATCGTACCCGTTCCTAAAAGCCGACCGGATTAAAACGCCAACGCTGTTTATGGCAGGTGAGAAAGATTTCAATGTACCGGCAGCTGGTAGCGAGCAGATGTTTCAGGCGCTCCGTTCACTAGGAATCCCAACGCAGTTGATTATCTATCCTGGTCAGTTTCATGGCATTACGACGCCGAGTTATCAGAAAGATCGGATTGACCGGTACTTGCAGTGGTTTGATAAGTACCTGAAGCCAAAAACGCTTTGAGTGTATTTGTCGGGAAGACAAAATAACCCAAAGCGTTTTCTTCGATTTACTTAGTCGTACTAAAAGTCTCCGCCAACGGCCCGAAGCAGCGCTACTGCGTATTGAGTTTCCTGACTACGCAGTTGTACCAGTTGTTGCTCAGTTAACAGAATAGTCCGTTGTGCATCGAGTACTTCCAGATAGGTAGCTAAGCCACGGACGTATAATTCACGGTTATACTGCTCAGTCCGACGGGCTAATGCTAGGGTGTTAGCCTGCAAATCAATCTGTTGCCGGAGTAGGGTCAGATTATCCAAGGCTGTTTCGGCATCGCGTTGCGCTAACTGTAACGCCTGCTGATACGTTTGCTGGCTGGTTTGGGCCAGTTGTTTCGAGAGGGCGATGTTCTGCCGGGCGCGGTGTCCTTCGTAAAGAGGGACCGATGCGTTGACACCCACAAGGTAGGTAGCGCTGCTGGGCGTGAACCATGGTCCGACCCGCCCCGAAAGCACACCACCCGAACCCACCAGCGTTAGGCGTGGCTGCGTGCTGGCCTGCTGGAGCGTTACCTGTGCAGTAGCTACCTGATTCTGCCGGATGTACTGAACTAAGTCGGGCCGACGTTGCAACTGCTCGGCGGTTACGCTGGCAAAAGGATAAGTCGGTACGGTGGTTGGCAAGGTCCCCTGCGGAACCGAGAACTGCGTCGGGTCCTGACCGCAGAGCTGCGCCAATCCATTGACCAGTTCGACGCGCGCACGTTCAAGACCTTTCAGCGTCACCTGAAGACCAGCATAATCAGTCTCGGCGCGTTGCACGTCAATCTGGTTAATCAGCCCAACGCGAAACCGTTCGCGCAGAATGGATAAGGTGGTATCACGAGATTGAATATTCCGCCGAAAAACAGTCTGTTCGGCATCGTTACCCCGAATAAGCAAATACGTCCGGGCAATGTCGGAGGCTAGGGTCAAACGAAAGGCTTGATAATCCGCCACGCTGGCCTGGGCCTGCAAATCAGCTACGGCAATACCAGCCCGAATTCGTTTAAACAAATCGAGTTCGTAGCTGGCATCGATGGGTAAAAACTGGAAGGTATTCAACTGCGTTCGGGGCAGTAAATCAGCCTGATTAGGCACTGATAACGGACGGCGTTCCGATAAACTCTGCGTCGTTATCAGGGCAGAACTGCGTATCGACGGAATTAAAAACGACTGCGCCACTTTCACCCGAATTCGGGACTCTTCCAACCGGCTCAGCGAGGCCCGAATGTTCGGACTGTTATCGAGGCCCAATTGAATAAGCGATTCGAGCATCGGATCGTTGAAACGCCGAAAACCACTAATGGTCAGTGCCGGAGCCATGTCACCGCTATTCGGATCAGGAGTCGATGTTTGAGTTGACGTCGGGCCGGGTGTTGCGGTGTTAACGGGTGCCTGTGGCTGAACTGTTCCGGAAGCTGTTGCCGGACTAGCACTGGGTTGAATGGTTACGGCTCCGCCCGGTGGATTAATCGGAGTGGTCTGAGCTTGTACAACTAGACCACAAATACTAAATAAGGCACTGCAAACTAGAGATTTATTCATCGTTGGGCTACAGTTTTTTCGGCGCTTACCGTCCGAAATCTAACTTTTTGACCGTCGCGTAATCGGTCGTTGGGATTGGTAACTACACGCTCCTGGCCCGTCAGGCCGCTGAGCGCTTCGAGTGTTGTGCCATAATCGCGGCCAAGTGTGATCGGTACAAACCGTACGCGTTGATCGGCTTCGACAACCACTACGCGCGGTCCGTCGGGCGTTATCTGCAAGGCATTAGCCGGAATAAGTACCGGGGCATGGGCTGAAATCCGATCAAATTTAACCTGACTATATAAACCCGAGGGCAATTCCTGCTTTGGATTTGGAATAGCTACTTCGGTAAGCAACGTCCGGGAGTCGCTGCGAAGCGTTCCCGAGGTACGAACAACTTTACCGGTAAAGGTCCGACCTCTTAATTCAGGAACGACAACGGTAGCTGGCATACCCACTTTAATGTCCCGGAAATAGGTTTGAGGCACATCGACAAATACCCGTAACATACCTAATTCGGAGATTGTAAAGAGCGGCTGTCCACCACCCGGCGACACTAAATTACCATTTTCGGCCGTCCGACTTGTAATGATACCGGTGAAAGGAGCACGAATCTGTTGTAAATCTTTCAACGCCTGCAAACGGCCCACCGCGGCCTGGGCTACCGTCACCGCCGACCGGCGTGTGTCAATATCCTGCTTTGCTACGGCACCCGGTAGCTGCACACTCTGCAAACGGTCGAGGTTTGTTTGCGCCAGTTGCTGATCCGCTTTGGCGCGGGCAATGTCCTGGTCAAGTTCAGGCACGTCAATCGTTGCCAGTACCTGACCTTGTTTCACCTGAGCGCCGATATCGACATACCACCGACGCAGAAAGCCCTGCGTACGGGCGTATAAAGGTGTTTGGCGATAGGGTTGAATCTGGCCGGGTAACACCAAGCTACTTGTATCAGATGCCTGCTTAAGAGGTACCGCATTAACGATTGGCTCCCGAGATTTTTCCTGATCGGCAGCGGCTTTTAATTCCTGGGTGTTTTTGATGCGCGGCAATACCCCGAAAAAAACGAACAGGGCAATGAGTGCCAGCAAGGGGAGAATAATTCGAAGCGCTTTCATAGAACTGGTGCAAAAATCAATTCAGGTGTTCAATCGCCACAACAGCGTCTTTATTTAGAGGACCGTACAGATGTGGAAATAATTCATTGTTCGTTGACGGTTCAAACTTTAACTCACTGGTTAGCCGGTCGGTATCCACATGAAGCAGCAACAGGCCAGGCACGTTCTGATAATAACGACTTAAGGTTTGAGCAACCTGCTCTTGTTTCGACAGATGAATGAAACCTTCATTCTTTAAACTAGCCGCTTCATAATTGGGTTGGCTTTCCTGGCTGTCCCAAATGGATGCCGGAACAATGTGATAAATCAGACTCATGTTGTTAAAGGCTTGTCATGCTGACGAAGGAAGCATCTTAAATTTTACTGACTAAGGAATAAGGATACGTTAAGATGCTTCCTTCGTCAGCATGACAAAATATTAAGCAGTTCTTTTTTTACCAGCCAGATAACTAAACACGACCGGAACGAATAAGAGAGTCGTGAACGTAGCCAGCAGCAAGCCGCCGATGACGGCCCGACCCAGTGGAGCATTCTGTTCACCTCCTTCACCCAATCCCAGCGACATGGGCAGCATCCCGATAATCATGGCAATAGCCGTCATCAGAATAGGCCGCAACCGCGTTCGACCGGCTTCGAGAGCCGCTTCGTAAGCGTTACCGCCCACTTCGGCCAGGTGGTCTTTTGCGAAACTAACCAGCAGAATACTGTTGGCCGTAGCGACGCCGACACTCATAATAGCACCCATCAGCGATGGAATACTGAAGGTTGTACCGGTCAGAAACAGCATCCAGACCATACCGCACAACGCGCCGGGTAGTGCTGTGATGATAATGAACGGATACCGGAACGACTGGAAATTGACGACCATCAACAGGTAAACCAGCAAGGCCGCAAAGACAATTCCCAAACCAAGCCGATTGAAGGCACTGTTCATACTCTCGACTTGCCCTCGAAGGGTAATCACATTACCGGGTTTAAGCTGCGTTTTGTATTCAGCTGCGAGTTTTTCCAACTCTTTTGCTACCGAGCCCAAATCCGTTTTCTCGACCGATGCATACACATCGTAGCTCGGCTGCGTGTTAACCCGGTTGATAATTACCGGTGCCGTTGTCCGTTTTACGGTCGTTACGTTGCTTAAGAGCTGGGGGGTAAACTGACCAGGAACAACCGGCGTCCGCAACAGTTTTTCGTACGAATCCAGTTTGTAAGGTGGTGTCTGAACGGCAATCAGATAGGGGAAACCCGTTACTGGATCGGGCCAGAAGTTCGGTCGTGTTTGCCCCGTACCACTTAATGAAATATTCATATTCGTAGCCACTCGCTGCTCGGTTAGGCCGAGTTGACCGGCGCGCTCGCGATCGATATCCATGAACAGCTCAGGCGCATCCAATACCTGATGCAAATGCACATCGACTGCTCCTGGAATCTGAGCAATTTTTTCGCGCAGTTCACGAGCTACCTTTAAATTATTCGCCCGGTCGAAACCCGACACTTGTACGTCAATGGCCGAGGTAAGCCCGAAATTCAGGATTTGACTAACGATATCGGCAGGTAGGAAGAAATACGTAATGTCGGGCATTTCCTCCCGCAATCGAGCCCGTAATTCGCGGATATAATCGTCGGTGGAGTGCGAACGCTCTTCGTTCAGCGAAATCAGTAATTCTGCGTCTTGTGCACCTGCCGACGAATTGTCGGTGAAGATGAAATTATATCGTTCTGAAGTCAGGCCAATATTGCTGATAATCGACCCAACTTCCTCTTCCGGAATCACTTCCCGAACGATTTCGGCGGTTTTAGCTGCGATCTGCTCCGAGGCTTCGAGTCGCGTGCCAGCGGGTCCCCGCAGGTGCAATTTGATCTGACCAGCATCCACCCTCGGGAAGAAATCGCGACCAACGAACGGAAGTAGCACACCGGTAAAAAGGATAACAGCTACAAACAGGGCTAACACGGTTTTACGGTTCGCCAATACCCATTTCAGCGCGTTTATATACCGATCCTGAAAACGCTCAAAACCCGTGTTGAATCGACTGTACAATGTAGGACTTGAAGTCGCTCCATGCCCTGAGCCTTCTGCACCGTGCTTCTCATTCCGCAGCATTAAATCAGCCAGCGTTGGTACGAGTGTTCTGGAAAGAACATAAGACGCCAGCATAGCAAAAACGACCGCTTCGGCTAGTGGCCCGAATAGGAAACGCGCCGGACCTTCCAGAAAAAGTACGGAAGTAAAAACAATACAAATTGTTAGCGTTGAAACGAGCGTTGGCGTAGCAATCTGCTGTGCACCCTCTAAAATGGCTTGACGGAGGGGCAAACCCAATTCTTCATTGCGGTGAATATTTTCGATGGTTACCGTGGCGTCATCGACCAGAATACCGATCGCCAGCGCTAGTCCACCCAGCGTCTGAATATTCAGCGTTTCGCCCAGTAAATACAGGATAATGAGCGATGAAAGAATGGATAGTGGAATAGAAATGGCGACGATCAGTGTACTACGCCAGCTTCCTAAAAACAGCAGAATCAGGGCAGCTGTAAGCAGCGCGGCAATTAAACCCTCGACCAGTACGCCCTTAATCGACGCCCGCACGAATATGGATTGGTCAAACAATTCCTGAATGCGCAGGTTCGCTGGGGCAGCGGCCCGCACGGTTGGCAGAATCTGATTTCGGATTTTATCGACAATCTCGGTCGTTGAGGCATTACCCGTTTTAACGAGACTCATTAACACGCCTTTACTGCCATCCTGTTTCACAATGTTGGCTTGCACAGCCGCCCCATCGTGTACGTTTGCGACGTCGCGCATGTGAACGGTAGTGCCACCGATTACCTTAATCGGTATATCGTTCAACGTCGTAATCACATCCGGTTTAGAGTTCAGCCGGACGTTATACTCGCGCTCACCTAAGCGCAACGAGCCGCTCGGCAAGGTTAAGTTTTGAGCCGTAACGGCGTTGGTAACTTCTTCAGGCGTAACATTATAAGCAATTAACTGGTCAGGCTCCAGATCCACCATAATCTGGCGGGTTTTCCCGCCAAACGCCTGCGATAGCCGACTACCCGGTACGGTTGAAATCTGCGGCCGTACCCGCGTTTGCGCATAGTCGGTAATTTGCGGTTCTGTCAGACTGTCGGACGAGAGGCCTAATTGAAGTACAGGTACGTCAGTGGCATTATACCGAACAATAAGGGGCGGTTGCGTGCCGGGTGGCATCCTGACCAGAATAGTCTGCGAAATGGAGGTTACCTGAGCAATCGCTTCCTCAATTTTTACCGTCGGTTGAAAGTAGATTTTCAGTACGGCAGTGCCATTGTAGGTTTGCGATTCGAGCCGCTGAATATCACTAACGTTGTTGATAATCGAGGTTTCGGAGAAGTTCGTAATCATCTTCTCCATCTCGTTTGTCGACAGGCCGTTATAGCCCCACAGTACAGAAACAACGGGAATGTTAATGCGCGGGAAAATGTCGGTTGGCATCTGAGTGACGGCCAGCCCGCCCATAATCATAATCAGCAACGCCATCACGGCGATGGTGTACTTTTTTTCTAAGGCTAATCGAACAATCCACATGATGAGTCGGCCAAAAGCAGCCCGGTCACAGAAACTACGGAGGTACTATTACTTAGTAAGTGGGAGTAGTTTGAGTAAAATTGCACAAAATCAAGAAGATAAAGGCTGCTACTTCTCGTTTCTAACTTACCGTCAGGCAATTTAGTTGCATTATTCCGAAAAACCGTGTGTTTGAAATTGTATTATTTAAAGGAAAAATTACTGATAGATTAAGCACTCGCTATTTCTTGTGTTATACGAGTTTATAAAATTAGGTATAAGCGTATTCGTAGGAATTGGAATTGCCGGGCTAGTAACAATCGGTAAAATATACTACTAGCGAGAAAAGCTGCCTACTACTGGGTAACTCCGCTAGCCTGATAACCGCGCTAGCTTTCTTTCCAGTAGCCTTTTCTCAGCTCCAGATGGTGTAAGCTGAATGGCTCGCTGATAATGAATTCGGGCAGGACCGGGTTGGTTACTTTGCTCATACAAATCGCCCAGAATGGCATGGTAATAGTGCATCGAATCCAGACCAGATAAGCTGATCACTTCGTCAAGCGCCTGTACTGGTCCAACTACCTTCGCTAACGCTACTGCACGATGCAAAGCCACTACGGGCGAGGGTTTTCGGGACAGTAGCAGGTCGTAATAATGCAGGATAGTAGACCAGTCAGTTGCATCGTAGGAGGGAGCCAGACAATGGATCATGGCGATTCCAGCTTCCAGATGGTATTCACTTAAATAAGTACCTTCTGCGGAGCGATTAAGATAATAATGACCTTTTTGAATCAGTGATTGATTCCATCGGCTGCGGTCCTGATCGGCTAGTAGGATAAGGTTACCGATAGTATCAGTGCGGGCATCGAAACGGGCGGCCTGCAAACACATCAGGGCTAGTAAGGCATCGACGGCAGGGGCTTGCGTAGGTGGCGTTTGTGCCAGCAGCAGGCAGAGTCGCATGGCTTCTTCGCACAAATCCTGACGGATAAGTTGATCGGGATGCGACGACGTATAACCTTCATTAAAAAGTAGGTAAATACTTTTCAGCACAGAATCCAGCCGGGCAGCTAAGTGCGCACCAGTTGGTACTTCGAGTAAAATGCCTTCCTGACGAATTTTTTCTTTAGCCCGGTAAATTCGTTTCGCGATAGTTTCGTCGGTGGTCAGAAAAGCGCTGGCGATTTCTCGAACACTTAAGCCACATAGGATTTTCAGGCACATGGCCATCTGCGATTCGACACCCATAGCCGGATGACAAATGGCAAACAGCATTCGTATCTGGCTGTCGGTTATGTCATCGTCGAAAAAATAGGTGTCAGTCATGGCCTGCGTAGCATCCTGATGATGCAGGTAATTCACATCGGCGCTGATTTCCAGAAATCGGTTTTCGCGCCGAATAACATCCAATGCTTTGTTTTTGGCTACTCGGTAAAGCCAGCCGCTGGGGTTGTCGGGAATGCCATGAAACGACCAACTCTGTAATGCCTGAATCATGGTATCCTGCACAATGTCTTCAACCAGATCGAGCCGGTTAACACCCAGCGAACGCGCCAATACAGCCGCGATCCGACCCGCTTCGTGCCGGAATAAGTGCGTGACCAGTTGATTAGAATCGGTCGGTGAAAAGGGCGTTTTAGGCATTAGAAAATAAAAGCTCCCTTCTGTGCAGAAGGGAGCTTTTTGAATTACTCGAATTTGATAATCGGCCGGACTTCCACAGTGCCATTGGAGTCAAATAAAGGGCAGCCTTTCGATAGCTCAACCGCTTCGTCGATGTCTTTGGCATTCAGTAGCATATAGCCGCCTACTATTTCTTTCCCTTCCGTAAAAGGCCCGTCTGTAACAACCTGACCTCCTTTTGTCATGGTTTTGCCAACGGGTGCCAGCGCATCCGTACCGATGAATTTTCCTTGCTCAGCGATGCCGCCAATCCAGACATTCCATTTCTGAATTTCAGCCTGTACGGCTTGGGGCGACATTTCCATGAAAGCAGCTTCCTGAGTCTGTGGCGAATGAAAAACGAGCATGAATTTTTCCATGGTAATCAGTTAGTTATATAAATAATAAATGTGTTATCGACCTGAAGACGAGCGATAACGCAGAAATCGGACACCGATGGAAATTTTTTTTACCAACTCACAGCCTTATTTAAGGCTCAACACTCCCTGCTTATATTTTGCTGTGCGGGCATCCTGAATAATGCCTTTCCAGTTTAGGCCAAATCCGAAATCATACGAATTCCCTTCTGAATCGCGATAAGGCGTCATATCACGAGGAACGTCTTCTGCTTGAGCTTCAACGGTTTTCATATCGGCTGGGAATTGCATGGGCAGCAGCGCTGAGGGCTCATGGACACCCGTCAGAATGTCTAATAGTGCCTGATCCTGCACGGCAAAATGTGCCAGAATCGCGTTCGATTCTTTTTCAAACTCCCGCACTATTGTCGGATTTGATACCTGAACCGCTACAATTACTGGTTTACCGTTCATTTTGGCGTGAGTTTCGGTTACCATTGTCAAATCAGAACTGTTAATGGTTTTGGCCGTTTTGCCATTATAGGTCCGGTTGGTGAATTTTTCCATTGGATCACCGCCCGCCATACTTGGGTCCCGAGTACCCTGAGCTGTATAATCACCATATTGCAAGCTAACCGGAACGTAGCCCGTACCCCCCGCTTTTGCATCGGCCGAGTTATAGCCTCCGCCCGAATCCGGACTCCGCATAAAGACCAGTGCGTAATCGGCTTCGGCAGGATTATCAGTCACGTTGAAATACTTTTTCACGATGGCCATATTAACCGGATATTCCAGTTTTTCAGGCGTTTCCATACCCAGAAAATTGCGCCCCGCCGGGGTGAAACGCTTGGGTACGTAAACAGTTTTGCCTTTAGTCAGCGGCAGGGCTTTAGCTTTATTTTTCAGCATCACAACCGACTCCAGTTGCGCCTGATAACCAGCTTTCATAAACTCAGCCGTACCAACCGACTTTTGTGAAAGCTGCGGATACAGGTACGGATTTTCAAACAGGCCAACGCGGAAGATATTTCTGAGCAACCGAACAGCCGACTGTTCAAACCGAGCGCGCATAGCCGTTTCGCCATGATCCTTAACACCCATTTTGTAGGCTTCGATAACCGGGCCGGATTCGTTGTTGCCGCCGAACTGATCGACGCCATTCATCAGAATTTTGTAGTGCCGTTCCGGAACAGTAAGCTTTTCGACACCCCACGATTTTCCCGTCAGAAACACATCAACAGCCGTTTCGTCAGCCGTGATGAGCCAGTCGGTGCAGACAACGCCGTCATATTTATATTTCGTCCGTAATAAATCGTGAATGATGTACTTGTTGTAGCTGTTGCCCACGTTTTCGCCGTACTTCTTGTCCTGACCGTATGAAATCGTGTAGTAAGGCATCACTGCTGACGCCATGCCCGTTTTCCCGCTCAGTTTGAACGCGCCGTTAAGAAAGGGCAGAAAATGCGTTTCGAAATTCTTCCCAGGATAAACCGCATATTTTCCATAACCGTAGTGGGCATCACGACCGCCCTCACCCGATCCACCACCCGGCCAGTGTTTCACCATCGCGTTGACGCTATGATAACCCCAGCCGCCCGTAATTTCGTACGCACCAATTGATGTCTGGAATCCGTCAGTATAGGCGCGTGCCATATCCGTCGCCAACTTCGGATCCTCGCCAAATGTGCCGCTCACTCGGTTCCAACGGGGATCGGTAGCTATATCTATCTGAGGGGAAAGCGCCGTCGCAATACCCAACGCCCGGTATTCGGTGGCGGCAATCTGCCCAAATTGTTTCACTAACTCAGGATTAAACGTAGCGGCTAATCCTAATGAACCAGGCCACATGGAAATAGCTCCGCCATTTCCTGCATTAAACTCGGCTTCCGCTCGTGTGCCGTGACGCGGATCGGAACTGCTGTTGATGGGAATGCCCAGACCGATGCTTTCTACCAGCGCCTGTGCATTGTTATTCCAGGCTGCGGCCGCTTCCGGGCTTTGGACTGACGTAATCAGAACATGCCGTAAATTATCTTTTGTCAGAAATTCGCGTTGTTGATCCGACAGGTCGGAGACGTTGGCACCACTTTGCGCAAAGATTTTTCCGCCGTAAGTACCCGCGAATGGCCCACCAGCCGCTGCCGGAATAGGTTGGTGTTTACTGTAAAGCATTAACCCGGCAATTTGCTCAACGGTCATTTTAGATGCCAGGTCCTTAGCCCTAACATCGACTGGTAGCCGCCAGTCTTCATACTTATCTAATTTGCCGTTCTTATTTAAATCTTTGAAGGAAAATCCTTTGTCTGTCAGTAGTTTAACGCCAGATTTAGGGGCATAACCTAACGTTTGACCGCCTTTATTAGTAACTTTTGTCCAATTACCCTGACTTGTTTCGGACCCGTTTTGACCGAATAAGGCAGATAGTGAAAGCAGACTTAATAGGCTGCTGTATAAGTATTGTCTTTTCATGAGTTAGTAGGTTGGCTTATTTTCTGAAAGGTAAAAGTTACTGGTTTTGTCAGATGGAAACTCGTTTAGTCGCCTTGCTAACACTACCATCATCAAACTTACAACTTTTGCTTATTTTTGTCGGTACACGCTCTACTCCAATGCTGGCAACGAAGCAACTTACCTTTGAATACGGCCCCGCTAAACAGTTTGCGTTTCCAGATGTCTACTGTGCGAACCGTGAATCTTTGCTCATTTTAGGCCATTCTGGAACGGGAAAAACAACATTTCTGCATCTACTGGCCCTATTGCTCCGTCCCAAGAGCGGTTCTGTTACCATCAACCAAACCGACTTAACCCAGCTTGGCCCCGCCGAAACGGTTGCCTTTCGGGCCAAATATGTTGGCTTGGTTTATCAGAAACCGCATTTCGTTAGCTCGTTATCGGTATTAGATAATTTGCTGCTGGCTAACTATTTAGCCAATAAGCCGCAGGATAGGACCCGTGCTCGTGAGCTGGCTGGTCAGTTAGGGTTTGGCGATCACCTGGATAAGAAGACCCATCAGTTGAGTCAGGGCGAGCAGCAGCGTGTAAGTATTGCCCGCGCCGTAATGAATCAGCCCGACGTTATTCTGGCTGATGAACCTACCTCTAGTCTCGACGACGAAAACACCGACCGGGTGATTAGTCTATTGCGGGAACAATCCGAACAGATCGGCGCTAGTCTGATTATTGTTACCCACGACCAGCGGTTGAAGGATGTTATTCAGAACCGCGTTGCATTGTAAGCTTAAGCAGCGCGATTTGCTCCCCATTCTACTCTTCAATAAAAAGTAAATGAAGAAACTTCTAACTCTATTTCTACTGATACCCACTTTGCTACTAGCGCAGAATCGGAAGAAAAAGGATTATCTCATTACGCTCACTACGGTTTATGGTCCTATGCAACTCGTGCTCTACGACCAAACGCCGAAGCATAAGGATAACTTTATTAAGCTGGTTGACAAGAAGTTTTATGATAGCCTGCTGTTTCACCGCATTATTCCGGCATTCATGATTCAGGGGGGCGATCCAAATTCCCGCAAGGCGAAACCGGGTGATCCGTTGGGTAATGGCGATGTAGGTTATACGGTACCCGCAGAATTTGTCTCGACGCTTTTTCACAAAAAAGGTGCTCTGGCCGCTGCCCGTGACAATAACCCGGAGAAAGCATCGAGTGGATGCCAGTTCTACATCGTGCAGGGTAAGGTTTGGTCGGATGAAGAATTGCAGAAGCAGATTGAACGGAGTCGGAGTATGGCGAATGACGGTTCGCCAATGCGACGTATGTTCTCCGATGAGCAAAAGCAGGTTTACAAAACATTGGGTGGCGCTCCGCACTTGGACGGGAATTACACCGTGTTTGGCGAAGTCATTAACGGATTAGCTGTGGTAGATAGTATCGCTAAGCAGCCCCGCGATCAACTGAATCGTCCGGAAACCGATATTCGGATGGCGATGACGGGTCAATGGGTGAAGAAAAAGAAAATCACGAAACAGTATGGGTATAAATATTAGTCAATAGTCATTAGTGGCTAACACATAGCTTTGATTAAGCGCACATAACTGTTTTTATTCATTAACGACTATTGACTATCCATCGCACGGGCGGCCTTGCATCGACTTTTATGAAACGAATTCTCTTAACCGGCGCTAATGGGCTGCTGGGACAAAAACTGGTTCATCTGCTGACGCAGCAATCAGGGATAGAAACCATTGCTACGGCACGGGGGGAAAACCGACTTCCTTTTTCGGACGGCTACACCTATCGAGCGATGGACATTACCGACCAGCAGCAGGTGCTGGATGTAATAGCTGACGTAAAGCCGGATGTGGTTATCAACACGGCGGCTATGACCGATGTGGATAAATGCGAAACCCAAAAGGATGCCTGCTGGGCGCAAAATGTTCAGGCGGTAGAATATCTCGTTGAGGCTTGTCGGGCTGTAAACGCCTTTTTGTTGTATGTGTCAACTGACTTTATCTTCGATGGAGCGGCTGGACCTTACGACGAAACTGCCGAAGCTAATCCAATCAGTTTTTATGGCTGGAGCAAATATGCTGGTGAGAAGGTCGTGATTCACTCCAACCTTCGGTGGGCAATTGCCCGAACCGTACTGGTGTATGGTATCGCTCACGACATGAGCCGAAGTAACATTATTTTGTGGGTTAAGAAATCGCTGGAAGATGGTAAGAACATCAAAGTCGTAACAGACCAGTGGCGGAGTCCAACGCTGGCCGAAGACCTGGCGATGGGTTGCTATCTGATTGCCGACAAAGAGGCCGAAGGTATTTTTAATATTTCCGGCAAAGAAGTACTGACGCCTTATGACATGGCTATTAAAACCGCCGATTACTTCTGTCTGGATAAATCGCTGATTGCTCAGGCCGATGCCTCCACATTTACGCAAATTGCCCGGCGGCCTCCACGTACCGGCTTTACGCTGGATAAATCCCGCGAAGTATTGGGCTATGATCCACACTCATTTGAAGAGGGAATTGCCGTGTTGGCTGACCAGATTAAGCAACCGAGCGTATGAGTCAGGTGAAGATTTACGGTGTGCGCGAACAGTTGTTACCTATTCGAAATCAGCTTTCTGAAGTCATTCATTCGTGTGTGGTCGAAGCGCTTCAGTTCCCGGCCAACAAACGCGCGCACCGATTCTTTTACCTGGATAACGACGATTTCTTTCGACCTGCTACCGCTTCCGAACGGTATATCATCCTGGAATTTATGATGATGGAAGGCCGCACGGTGGATACGAAGAAAAAGCTGATTCGCTTACTCTACGAACGCATCTGTGCGCAACTCGGCTTAGCTGTTACGGATCTGGAAATCTGCATTCTGGAGAGCCCCGCCCATAATTGGGGTTTCCGGGGTATGACCGGCGACGAAATCACCCTGAATTATAACGTGGCCATTTAAGTTGTGACGCTACACCTAAAAGTTAAGCCCGGCAGTAAAATGGATCAACTGTTTTTCGATGCCGCGGGTCAACTCAATGCCAAAATCAAAGCGCCCGCGCAGGATGGTAAAGCCAATGCGTATCTGGTTGAATTTTTGGCGAAGCAACTAGGAATTGCCAAATCAGCCGTGACAATTGTAGCTGGTTTCACGAATCCCCACAAGCGGCTGGAAATTGACATAGATGAGGATGCGTACGAGCGTTTTTTAGCGCAACTAATCAAATAATTAAACGCAGGGGCCATTAAACCGCGTCAACTGGCTGTTCAACTTTGGTCGTTATTTCCCGCGGTCCGTCAGTACGGCGGGGAATATAATGGCGGAAGAAGCTGCTGATTTTCATTTGCAGGACGCCAAAAACGGCCTCCTTGAAAATTTTCGACGACATCTTCGAAACGCCCCTTGTGCGGTCGGTGAAAATAATGGGTACTTCACGGATGCGGAAACCATATTTCCAGCATGTAAACTTCATTTCAATCTGGAAGGCGTAACCGACGAATTTAATCGGGTTGTGCAATATCACTTCCAATACGTCGGCGCGGTAGCAGATGAAACCGGCAGTTGGGTCCATTACCGGCATACCCGTTATGAAACGAACGTAAACCCCCGCAAAATACGACATTAACACGCGTCCCATTGGCCAGTTAACCACATTAACCCCTCGGATATAGCGTGAGCCAACCGCAATATCGACGCGCTCCGGACCAGGGTCAGCGCAGGCGTGATAGAGCTTGACTAGGTCTTCAGGGTTATGCGAAAAGTCGGCGTCCATCTCGAACAGGAACTGATAACCCCGCGATAGCGCCCACTTGAAACCATCAATGTACGCCGTTCCTAACCCTAATTTTCCCCGTCGTTCGAGCAGGTGTAGTCGGCAGCAGGAGCCTGAAGTCGGAAACTCGACCTGCAAGTCACGAACGCGTTGGGCTGTGCCGTCGGGCGATCCATCGTCCACAATAAGAATATCGAACGGCTCTGACAGGCTAAATACCTTACGGATAATGGCTTCAATATTCTCCAGTTCGTTATAAGTTGGAATAACAACCAGGCGTTCTTTCACAGACTTTCGGAGAGGTTAGTAGTTAGTAGGACAACAGCAAAAGCCGTACTTTTTGTCCAAAAATATCATTAAAAAATATTAATTTTTAGGCCGATTATCTAATCTTTCAGCTAGCTTTTGGGCTTTACCAATACAGTCAGACAATGAGACGCCACCATACCAGTTAGCACATACAAAGAAGCCATTTGCTTCGGCCTCCTGAATCGGTTGCTTAACCGCCACGATGTTAGCATCGTATTGCGGAATAGCTCGCTCCCAACGAGAAATAGCTTGAAAAACAGGCTCCTTAGCTTTAATACCAAAAGCACCTGCCAGTTCCTGATGAACATTTGTTACCAATACGTCTTCAGGTAAACGAGCGTTGCGTTGAACATCTTGACTGCCGCCCACAAAGGTCGTTATAAGAACTTCGTCATCCGGGCAACGACCTGCAAAAACTGAACTGCTCCAGATGTGCCCAGCCGAAAATCGACCTTCCCGATGCGGATTTAAGCCTCCGAAGCCATTTAGTGGATGCTGCACATCGGCCCGTTTATAAACCGAATGCACCGCCGTCATAGCCGGGTACGAAATTTGGCGCAATGCGTTGGCCAACTCGATATTGAACGGCTCTACTATCCGAACGGCTGCATCGGTGGCTGTAGTAATAACGAGTTTATCAACCGTTTTGGTCTCCTTTTCCGTTTCAATAAGCCACTGGCCATCTGTTTTGGCTACTCGCTTAACGGGCGAATTCAGCGATAAATCGTTTAATTTTGAGGCTAACGCTTTCGGGAGCGCCTGCATACCCTCCCGAAAACTGAACGACTGACGACGACCCGCTGCTGACTGATTTTTGATAAATCCTTTCAGCACCGACCCGTATTCTTTCTCGTATTGAAGCAGCGATGGAAAGGTTTCTGAAACTAGTAACTGGTCGGGGTCACCCGCGTAAATTCCGGCTACGAACGGTCCGAGCGCATAATCAACAATCTCATCCGAAAACCGACGTCGAAAAAACTGACCCAGCGTTTCACCAGGGGGCGAAACCGTTTTATTATTCCGTTCGCGAAAAATGGCCAGTTTAGTTTTCCAACTGAAGAAACTACCAAACAGCAGCGATAACGGGCCGGAAGGTAATTGCCGGTATTGGCCATCGCGAAAAATATAACGGGCTTTACTGACGTCGTTACTAAAAACCAGCTCAGGCGTAAGACCCAACTCGTTAAGCCATTGAAGCAACGCAGCGTCGCCAAGGAGTGAGTTCGGGCCCAGTTCGCGCAGGTAAGCACCAGTACCCTCCCGACGCGATTTCATATAACCACCCGGCTCGGCGTCGGCCTCCCAGATGTGGTAGTTAATGCCGCGCCGTTGTAATTCATAGGCCAGCGTCAATCCCGAAATGCCAGCCCCAATTATTCCGACTGTCATGGTTTCTTAGGCTGTTTGGGTTTAACCTTTTGTTTCTGTTGGAGCTTTTCAGTCACTCGTTTATAAATAGCTTCCATATCGCTTGGGTGCGACGCGTAGAAAAAATAGCTCTTCCGGTAGACAACCGTATCGATCTGAAATTTTTTAAAGATTTGACCTTCCAGGTGCTTAAACGCAATATTCGAGGAGTCAATCGCGTGTAAACCCATGCGGCTGACTCTGGATTCTGCAATATGAATTTCGGCCAAAATATCAGCCATCTTTTCTTCGGGAATCAGATTGTCCGGGGCTTTGTCTTCCGGTGCGGTACAGGCCGCTACCAGCCACATGCTCAGGAGCAACTTAGTCAGATGCCGTTGAAAGTGGTTCCAGTGCATAAGATTAACGTATACTTTTGTAAGCTCATCCTCGTTGGCAAAGTTCAGGAGCGATTCTTAAAATTCCATAACGCCCGTTACTCATGGACGAGTTTTTAGCCCGACTTCGTAATTTCGACATCCGCATTCGTAAGGCGGTTAACTCGCAGATGCGCGGTAGTTTTCGGTCGGTATTTAAGGGAACCGGGCTGGAATTCGCCGATTTACGCACCTATCAATACGGTGACGATGTACGGGCGATCGACTGGAACGTTTCCTCGAAAGGTCACGGCACATTCGTAAAAGTATTCCGGGAGGAAAAAGATCAGACGGTTTTCTTCATGGTCGATGTCAGTGCTTCCCAGCAGGTTGGCCCTAGCCACCGTGACAAGCTGGTCGCAACGAAAGAAATCTGTGGTGTTCTAGCGTTATCGGCTATTCGCGAGGCTAGTCATGTTGGTTTATACTGTTTTTCAGATCAGAAAGAGAAATATATCAAACCCGCTAACGGATTGAAAACGGGTTATCAGCTGATTATGAGCCTGTATAAGCTCGAGCCACAGTCAAGCCGTACGAGTATTGCCGATGCGTTGCTGTTTACGCTTAATGCGCTGAAACGCCGGAGCGTTGTGATTTTGTTGTCGGATTTCATCGATCTGAACTACGAGCACAACTTAAAGGCGTTGGCTAAAAAACACGATTTGGTCGTATTGCATCTTTATGATCAACGGGAAGTGAGCTTACCTAAGTTGGGTATAATCCCGGTATACGATACGGAAACGGGTCGAACTGTATGGGTAAATACGTCTTCTATATCGTTCCGGAAGGGATTGCAGGAGACGTTTCAGCAGAATAAGACCCGCCTGGAACGGCTTTGTAAACAATATAATGCCAATTACCTGGCGCTCGATTCGCAGGAAGATTTTGTGCCTAAACTTGTTGAGTTGTTTCGGGTAAGAAAATAAGCATGAACACACTGTCTCGTCTCCTTTTCCTGATCGGTTGCTTCCTGGCCCTTGATTGTCAGGCGCAACCGGTTATGCGAGAAACGCTTAAGGGCCAGTTCTTAACGGATAGCATTGAAATAGGGCGACCGTTTCAGTATGCGCTGACGTACCGGCATCCTACGGCTAAGGACGCTTTATTCCCCGATACAGCCCGCCATTTTGCGCCGTATCGCGTTCAGAAAGTCGTCGTTTTTGCCACGCAGACAACGGGTGCCGGCGCATCGGCTATCAGCCGCGACAGCGCCGTCTATACGCTGGTGTCGTTCGCCGTTGACTCTGTTCAACTGCTACGTGTCCCCGTTCGGGTTCTTAATGAGGCCGATTGTACAGCCTTATGGACTCAGATTGATACCGTATTCCTTCGCTCAAAGTTGCCAGTCAGTCAGCCGAATCAACCGCGGGCTTACACGATGGCTACCGATATGAAACTGGCTCCGTTACAGCAACAATTTAATTATGGGGTGCTGGCTGTTGGGCTATTATCGATTACTGTACTGGCCGGTATTTTATACGGCTTGTTCGGTCGCCCTATCCGACGGCAGTGGCGATTGTATCAGCTTAACCAGCGGCATCTGCGTTTCCTGAGCGATTTTAACCGACTGAATCGGAACATTAACGCGTATACAGCCGCCGACACCGCTAACCAGGCAGTCGTTCTGTGGAAAACGTATCTGGAAAAGCTTGATCCACAGCCATATACGTCGATGACAACGCCTGAGATTGCCGAACGTATGCACGACGACCGTATTATGAATGCCTTACGTGAGGCCGACCGAATGATTTACGGGGGAACATTTTCTGAACAATCGCAGTCAGCGTTACGAGTGCTCAGCGATATTGCTACGCAGGCTTATCACCGTCGTCGGGATGATCTTCAGGTCTCGGCCCGGCAATCGGCTAAGCCGCTCGCTCAGACAGATGCTGCTAACTCCGATTCTTTCAATTAACCTATGGAGCCCTGGTATTCACTTCATTGGTTTAATCCGTCGCAGTGGAAGCAATTTCATATAGCGAATCCATTTGCCTTATCATTGATCCCGGTTGTTCTGGCGCTTTTTCTGGTGCGTTATTACCTGCATCGCCGATCACAGCAACGGCTAAATATATCGCTTGGCCAGTTTAATCAGATCCGTACGCAGCGGGAAGAACGCCTTTCGACAGCTTATTCACTCCTGAGCCAATTACGTTATTTGTTGCCCATCAGTGTTTTTATAGGCGTCGGATTATTGCTGGTGGCCTTAGCTCGTCCCCAGATTGTGCGTCAGCAGCGCGAAGAACAGGCCGAAGGCATCGATATTATGCTGGCTATTGACGTGTCAACGTCGATGAGCGAAACAGATATACCACCCACCCGCCTAGCCGCAGCCCGTCGAGTGGCGCAACTATTCGTGAACAATCGTAAAAATGACCGGATTGGTTTGGTCGTTTTTGCGGGAGAAGCATTCTCGCTTTGTCCACTTACAACAGATTATGATCTAGTTAAGCAGTATCTGACCGACCTTAATGACCGCATGATTCGCACATCGGGTACGGCCATTGGCGATGCACTGGCCCGGTGTATTAACCGGATGCGGGAACGGACTGTCGCTTCGAATGATACAACTGCCCAACAGGATAATCAACGAGAGCGTAGTAAGATCATCATCCTGTTGAGTGATGGCGATAACACGGCCGGAAATCTTGATCCCGTAACGGCTGCCCGATTAGCTAAAGCGTTTGACATCAGGGTTTATACCATTGCTGTTGGCCGGCCCGATCCTTCAGCGGCCAATTCGGTTATGGTCGATGAAGGTATTTTGAAAACTATCGCCAGAATCGGAAGTGGGAGTTTTTTCCGGGCTACGGATGCTGGTAAACTCCAGGCAGTTTTTGCGCAGATTAGCAGGCTGGAGAAATCAGCTGTTCATGTCCGGGTTTATGAAGATGTGCAGGATTATTATCGCATCTATCTGTACTGGGCTATTTGCTTTCTTTTGTTTGCCCTATTCCTGAAAAATACGATTTTCGGCAATGTGCTGGAAGATTGACTTATGCTATATCCTTATTACAACGCAGATACTATTGAAGCAGGCTTGGATGAAGTTGGCCGAGGATGTCTGGCTGGACCGGTGGTGGCAGCTGCGGTTATTTTGCCGAAAACCTATACACATCCAATCCTTACCGATTCCAAGCAACTAACCCGGCTACAGCGTGAAACTCTCCGTACTGATATTAAGCGTGATGCGCTGGCCTGGGCAGTGGCTGAGGTATCACACGAAGATATTGATCAGATCAACATTCTGAAAGCCAGTTTTTTAGCAATGCACCGCGCAGTTGATGCGCTCTCCGTACGGCCTGAACATTTGCTGGTTGATGGCAATCGGTTCGTGCCCTATCCAATGATCCCGCACACCTGTATTGTGAAAGGGGATACTAAATTTCTGTCGATTGCCGCAGCCTCGGTACTAGCCAAAACCTATCGCGACGATCTAATGGAGCAACTGGGACTTGAATTCCCGGCTTATGGCTGGGCGCAGAATGTAGGTTATCCGACAGTCGCTCATCGAGCAGCTATACAGCAGTTTGGCCCAACGAAATATCACCGAATGAGTTTTCGATTGCTGTAATGCAGACAAGATGTCCACATTACGGGAGACCGTTCTGATACGTTATTTCCGATACTAAACCGATAGCGCTCAGGCGGAGCGCTACAGAACGACTATTGGATTTGGCCCCCGCCTTATCGCACTGGGGCCCTCTTTCCAGAAAGTAAATATAGAATTTTTGATTCCGGTCAGCGATTTGATTAATGTCCGGACGGCCTAACCATTCGCCAATAGTGTTAGCTGATTTACCTTTCAGATTCTGACTTTCAGCCTTAAAATTGGCGAGGATTGAAGCCCGGACACCATTGCACCCGCCCCGGTCGCCCCGCCATTTTTTTAGGTCGAGTTTACCAAATTGGTCAGGTGCCGAACTACAAGCCAGCAGAGTCATAACAATAATTATAGCTGCAAAACTGCCTGATTTACAGAGAAAGTCTTCGCTCTTTCGCTTTTTCACTCGTTCACTCATTATTCATTATACAGCACTTGCAGCAATGTCTGACCGACAGCTTTGAGCGTTCCCCGATCTATGTTGGCCATTGTGTCGTCGGCAGTATGCCAGGCTGGGAAGAAGCCGCCTGTGCCCATATTCGTATGAATAATATCGACCATCGGAATCTTGGCAATCGAGTTGGGCGCAATATGATCGTCCAGAATTGAGCCACCCGGCGAATCGATAAAATATTGACTATAACCCGCCCGACTAGCCGTTTGCCAGATATTGCTGACAATCGTCGGCGCAAACTGTAATGAATAGCCTTCCTTGGGAAAGGTAGCGCCTTTAGCGCCGACCATATCAAGCAGAATGCCATAATAAGCAGAGTAGCCCGGTTTATGAGGATTCTTGGCCCAATAACGCGAACCAAGGCAGAAACCTACATAATCAGTATCGTCGCTTCCTTGTTCTTTATCGCCAACGGCTTTATCGCTATTACCCCAGTCTTCTGCGTCGAAAAAAACGATATCGATACCAACCGTTGGTTTCTGCTGGCTCTGTTGAATGGTACGCGCCAGTTCAAGCAAAACACCTACGCCACTAGCCCCATCATTAGCCGCTAATACAGGTTTTGACTGATCGGCTTTATCGGGGTCGTGGTCAGCATGAGGACGTGAATCCCAGTGCGACGCGAGTACAATTCGCTTCGTCGCGTTGGGGTTAATGCTGCCAATAATATTTCGGGCGTTTAGTTTCTTGCCGTCCCAAGTCGTAGCCACAAACGACTGCTCCGTTACTGTACAGCCGAACTGCTTTAGCTTGGCGGCCAGATAGTTCCCCGTCTGAACGTGAGCGGGCGTGTTCGGTACGCGCGGCCCAAATTTTACTTGTTGGTCAACGTACGCATACGCCGAGTCAGCATTAAAGGCTGGTGCCGAAACCGCTGGCGTCTGCTGTTCAGTTGATTGTGTAGTGTCGCTCTGCTTAGGTTTCTCTTTACAAGAAATGAGCGCCAACGTAATGAAGAAAACAGAGAGAATGGATTTGGTCATTTTATAGTCATTAATAGGCTATTCTTATTCTTCATACGCCCAGTCGATCTGGTGTTTCATGTCCTTGATGGCCAGACCTTGCGCTTTGAAGTACGAACGAATCTGATCGACTTTGTCGTATTGCCGTTGCGTTTTGTATTCGCGATAGAGCGTTAACAAACCTTCCAGCACAGGCTGATCACCTGTACCTTCTTCTTTCAGGCCGAGTACATCCTGCATAAAGGCAATGAAATTTTCTTTCAGAAGCGTAAACACGTCCTCGCCAAGCGCCGATGCCGGAAGCTGGTTCAAGTACAGCATGTTTACGTACTTGAGCAGCGTAAATAGCTGAGCAATGGCAACGGCCGTGTTGAGATCGTCGTTCATGGCTTCATAGAACTGCTGGATAGCCTGCTTAATGTCCTGCTGTTTCGCTTCATCTACGGCACCTTCACTACCTTGGTACGTCATCTGCTTGATAATACGCAGTCCATTAGCCAGTCGGCGATATCCTTTTTGAGCCGCCTTAAGCGCTTCGTTCGAGAAGTCGAGTGTACTGCGGTAGTGCGACTGAAGCATGAAAAAGCGCACCGTCATCGGGCTGTATGCCTGATCAAGCAAAGCATGGTTACCGGCAAACAATTCCGCTGGCAGAAACGAATTGCCCAGTGATTTCGACATTTTCTGGCCGTTTACCGTCAGCATATTCGAGTGCATCCAGTACCGAACCGGTTCCTGACCCGTTAAGCCATCTCCCTGTGCAATTTCGCATTCGTGGTGTGGGAATTTCAAGTCCATACCGCCCCCATGAATGTCGAACTGCTTGCCTAAGTATTTGGTACTCATGCAGGTGCATTCGAGGTGCCAACCCGGAAATCCTTCGCCCCAGGGCGAGTTCCAGCGCATGATGTGTTCAGGAGATGCGCGCTTCCAGATAGCAAAATCCAGCGGGTTGCGCTTCTCGGACTGACCGTCTAGTTCACGGGTTTCGTTTAGCAGATCGTCCAGAATGCGGCCGGACAGTTTGCCATAATTACCACCCCGCTTGTTATAGGTCTCAATGTCGAAATAGACCGAGCCGTTTGATTCATAGGCAAGTCCGTTGGCCAGCAACGTCTGCACCGCTTCGATTTGCTCGACCATGTGTCCCGTTGCGGTCGGTTCGATGCTTGGCGGAAAGGTGTTGAATTGCGCCATGACTGTGTGGAAATCGTTGGTGAAGCGCTGAACGATTTCCATCGGCTCAACTTTTTCCAGCTTGGCCATTCGCCCAATTTTATCTTCGCCCTCGTCGCCATCGCCCACCAGATGCCCCACATCGGTCAGGTTGCGGACGTAGCGAACTTTGTAACCGATAAAAGTCAGGTAGCGATACAGCGTATCGAAGGTCAGAAACGTGCGGACGTTACCTAAGTGAACATAATTGTAAACCGTCGGTCCGCAGACGTACATACCCACATAAGGCGGATTCAGTGGTTCGAACAGTTCTTTTTTGCGCGAAAGCGTATTATATAAATGGAGAGGTTGCATTGGTTGATTCACTATTTCCAGAAATAACAAAGGATGGCGGCCGAAGATTGGCTACTTGTAGATTGCTTGTTCAGTGACAACAACGTGTCCGTATAGTATAGCTTACCTTTGTCAGCATGGCAGTAATAACCTTGTTTATAAACCAATAGAACGCAGATTTTTATGATTTATAAGATCAGTTATGATTATCATTAATCTTAACAATCATAAAAATCTGCGTTCCATATATACGGGCGAAGTTACGGATTATTCCCTGTAAAACGGAAGCGCATCTCCGCAGCCGGGTGGTTTTAACTATATTCGCGTTTTGTTTTAAAAACTGACCATCTCCGGTTCGGTAATGCAGGTAGTTGAAGTCGGCGCGAACGCCAAATATCAGAAAGGATTTATCGAATTTCCTGTGCGGCTCTATCGTGGGGATTCCTGCTGGATTCGCCCATTGGATGCCGACGTTGAAGAAGTCTTCGATCCGGCGCGTAACAAACGGTTCGAACATGGCGAATGTATTCGGTATCTGTTGCTGAATGATAAGGGCGAAACCATCGGACGGATTGCCGCTTTTGTTGACTACGATATTGCTAATCTAGATAATGACCAGCCTACGGGTGGCCTAGGTTTTTTTGAGTGTATTAACGAACAAACAGCCGCTTTTACGTTATTCGACGCTGGCAAAGCCTGGCTTCAGCAGCGAGGCATGGAAGCGATGGATGGTCCCATTAACTTCGGCGACCGCGACCGCTGGTGGGGGCTATTGGTTGACGGTTTTGACCGGGAGCCCAATTACTGCATGCCGTACACGAAGCCCTATTACATTCCTTTTTTCGAGAATTACGGCTTTAAAGATTACTTCAAACAGTTCACGTTTGGCATTCCAACAACCTGGGCGAAACTGGTTAATATGTCGGAGGCTGTAAAAGAGCGGGCCAAGCGCATTTACCAGAATCCTGATTACTCTTTCCGGACGATTGACAAGAAACAATTACCGGCTGCGGCTGAGCAATTTCGGCACATTTACAACGCGGCCTGGGGCGGGCACAGTGGGGTTCACGAAATGTCGGCGGAGCAGGCGCAGATTCTCATGCAGAAGCTTAAGCCGGTCCTTGACGAAAAAATCATCTATTTCGCTTACTACCACGACGAACCGGTAGCCTTTTTCGTTTGCTTACCCGAACTGAATCAGGTATTTAAATACGTTAACGGGAAACTGGATTTGATTGGGAAATTGAAGTTCCTCTGGCACATGGTAATGAAAACCAATCACAAAGCCTTTGGCGTGGTTTTTGGCGTAGCACCGGAACATCAGGGCAAGGGCGTAGAAGCGGCTATTGCGCTCCGGATGCCTCATGAAGCTGACCATAATCCTAATTTTCAATACACTGAACTGGAAATGAACTGGGTAGGCGATTTTAACCCGATTATGGTGCGCTTCGTCAGCCAGCTCGGATCTACGATTGTCAAGACGCACATTACGTACCGCTATTTATTCGATCAAACCAAACCGTTTAAACGCTGTCCCGTAATTGGGCGAAAGAAGTAAAACCGTTTCATGTTCAAGGCTCCAGGTTAAAATAGATTCTCGGACTTGAACCTGGAACATTGAACGTAAAACTTGAAATAAACAGAAAATGAGCTTAGTAACCGTTGGTTCAGTGGCGTTCGACGCGCTGGAAACCCCGTTCGGCAAGACCGACAAAATTATCGGTGGGGCCGCTACCTACATCACGCTGTCTGCGTCCTACTTCATTAAAGAGAATAATCTGGTTGCAGTAGTGGGCGACGACTTTCCGCAGTCGATGATTGATGATCTTCAGCAGCACGGCGTCAATACAGAAGGGTTGGAAATCCGGAAAGGGGAGAAGACCTTTTTCTGGTCGGGGAAATACCATAACGATATGAACACCCGCGATACGGTGGAAGTGCAGCTAAACGTGATGGAGCATTTTGACCCCATCATTCCCGACTCATACCAGGATTGTAAATACCTAATGCTGGGCAACACGGCCCCGGCTATTCAGAGCACCGTTATCGACCGGTTGCACAACCGTCCAAAGTTGATTGTGCTGGATACGATGAACCTCTGGATTGAAATCGCTAATCCCGATTTGATGAGCCTGCTCAAGCGAGTAGACGTACTGGTGCTGAATGACGAAGAAGCCCGGATGCTAACGCATGAGTATGCGCTGGTGCGGGCAGCCGCCAAGATTCAGTCGATGGGACCGAAAACGGTAATCATCAAAAAAGGTGAACACGGAGCCTTGATGTTTAGCGAAGGCCGCACCTTTTTTGCCCCTGCCTTGCCATTGGAAGAAGTGTTCGACCCAACCGGCGCGGGTGATACATTCGCAGGTGGTTTCATCGGCTACCTAGCCAAAACCGACGATATTTCGTTCGATAACATGAAACGGGCCATTATCTATGGTTCAGCAATGGCGTCATTCTGCGTAGAGCGGTTTGGTGCGGAGCGCATCATGAACCTAACACAGGAAGAAATTGGCCAACGGGTGAATGAGTTTGTAACATTATCAGCGTTTGGCCTGAATTAATTGATTTATCTAATCAGATTAGTTCTGGCTTGTTTCTTAGCTAGTGTACCGAGGGGTAGAAGTTTGTAAAATCGTTTTTTGTAGAAAGGTGGTTACTTTCTATATAAAGTAATTTGCGGATTAATAGACCATTAGTCCATTGGCATACAAGAAAATTAAGAATTGATTTTCTTGTATGCCAATGGACTAATTTTATGCTCTTTTTTAAACGTGTTCGAGAAATGGCTGGCATCAGTAAATCCTAAAAAACGTGCTATTTCGTTAATATTCTTCGTTGAGTGCAGTAACAGTTTTCGGGCGGCTTCCATCTTATAGTTTATCAAATGTTTGTGGATTGTAATACCCGTCTGTTCTTTAATCAGGCTATTAATGTAGTTTGGAGATAGATTAAACGTATCGGCTACCTGGCGTAGGTCTGTCGTGCTGGATTGGTAAATGCTATCATACAGATAAGCCAGGATATCGGTCACTTTTTGGGTGTTAATGTCTCGGGTATTAACTACTTGTTCGGCCACATTCCTGAAAATAATATTGAGCATTACTTGTAGCAAATGCGGAAGGTTATCGTGCTCATCTGGTGTTTTCGAATACTCATGCTGCATTATTTTCAGCAGCATAAACATATGGACAGTATCATCTGAATTCGTTACGCAATTACTGTAGGGTATTCTTCTGAAATCATGTTGCGTTTTAATCGATTCAGGATTTGTATTTGTCGCTGAGTTATTGCTTTTATTAATGTTAAGAAACTTTATGTAGGCAAAAACTGACTTGGACTTTATCGTATAATAATGAGCATCATTAGGCTGAACAAACAGGATATCACCTTTTTTAAATGGCTCTGACAGGTCATTAATATGGTGCAGGCCGGTACCCTCTTCGACAAAAACTAACTCAAAGTGATTGTGCCGATGTATGGGATGTTTCCAATGTTCGCTTTTGACTGTAAACAGGTGAATAGGTCTCCGGGTATTGGTACGATGCATTAGTCGTTGTTTTTTGCAAAATTTCTCATTTTTTCTACAAAAAACGCTCCAAAATAGCACTCAATTTTGCATCAATAATTTACTTAAAAATGCAAAAGCTATGTTACAGTCTTTTTTTGTTCGTTTCAATCAACTTTCGTTTTCTGCGCTGTTACTCCGGATCACGATGGTAGTGATTTTATTTCCACACGGCTCTAATTTAATGCTGGGATGGTTTGGTGGTAAAGGCTTTACGCAGTCGGTGGAAGGCCTCTCGTCGGGTGCAGGCTTGCCTTATGCTATAGCGGTACTAGTTGTTCTGCTGCAATTTTTTGGGTCGCTCGCCTTAGGATTCGGCTTACTTACCCGCTATTTTGCATTGGCGATTCTAATCTTATTTATCGGGATGATTCCGTATCATACGGAATATGGCTTTTTTATGAATTGGTTCGGAAAGCAGCAGGGTGAGGGTTTCGAATATCATCTTTTGGTGTTGGGTATTTGTGCCGCCTTAGTAGTGTCCGGCGCTGGTCGATGGAGTGTTGATGAAATTTTACAAAAAAAAGTGGGTATTCAATTAGCCGACGTCTCCAGGCAGGGATAGTATTTCACAAAGGCTAGCATGTTTATAGCCACAAACAGGTTAATGCCGCTCCGTCGACACGTTGGGCAGTTTTAGGACCCGGTGCAGATGCTGCGCCGGGTTTTCCATTTAGAATAATCGTTGTGCCATCGGTGCCTAAATCCCAAAGTTTACCGCGCAGAAATACGTTTATGCCCTTTGTAATCCCGGCTTCGGGTGCGGCTCGCCCGGCCATAGCGTACCTTAACCAAGCTTGCCCTTCGGTTAGTTTACCTATATCAGAACGGGCATCGGCTGGTGTGGGCGTACCGCTATAACCTCTCCAGCGAGCCTGCCAGGCGCTGTCACCCGCTGAGTAAGACGGAACAGCAAGTAGCGTTGCTCCTTTTTGTTTTAGCGTTTTATATACCGGTGAATTCCAAGAATCAGCGCAAACTAATACGCCCAATCGACCAGCGGGCGTATCGAAAACAGGTACGTCAGCGGGCTTGGTTGGACAGACAAACGGTAATTCATCGGTGATCGGATAAACTTTTTTGATTAACTGAGGCTCCAGCTTACCATCCGGCCGGAATACCGCCGAAACGTTATAAAGTGGTCCTTCATTTACAATCAATTTCCCGTTCTGAACCGATGGATTCGTCAGCAGAATAGAACCTGCCACGATCGTTACTTCAAACTCGGCCGCCAGCATGTCGAAGGTGAGCTGGTATTCGTAAGCCATTTGCCGAGCTTTCATGGCAAAGAGCGCGTACTTTGTTTTATCGCCAACACTGTCGGGCACAGTTCGATACGTCTGCCAAAATCGAATTGGATGGCTTACTACCATGGCGGTCAATCCTTCCTGAATTGTTTTAGCAGAGTAAACTCGGTTTTCCTCATCTACAGCTACCAACCATGTTCCCAAATATTCTGGCAGAATAACAATCGTTTTTTGTGGAATGATTAGGCCACTATCCCGAGCCGTTTTTAGATAGCCTTCCAGTTTCTCACGGAAGGTTAAGCCCGTTCGATAGTCAGTAGGCTCCATCCACGGCTGAATACCCAGTAAATTCCCACGTTCGGACTTACTGCCAATCTGTTCGATATGGCGAATAATCTGGCTTGCCTTGGAAGATTTAGCCGGTGCATTTCCAGCGCCCTGAAGCCAACTTGACCATAAGCCGAGTGCTCCCAAACAAAGGATAAATGCGAGAATCAGAATAGCCGAATATTTTCTAATGTCGATTGACATAAATAGCTGAGTGAATCCCAAAATAGCACTATTTTGGGCCATTGATACTAGCTTTTACTTTTCGACAGGATTTACAGGATAAACAAGATTATAATAGTGTCAGAAATCCTGTTCATTCTATAAATCCTGTCGAAAAACCTTCTTCAACTATGGCGAATTTTACGGGGCAAGTGGCTTTCGTTACCGGAGCAGGTTCGGGAATTGGTCGCGCAACGGCGCTGGCTTTTGCGAAAGCAGGCGCACAGGTTGTAGTGGCAGACATAAATGAAGTAACCGGTCAGCAGACCGTCGAGCAAATTCGGCAGGCTGGCGGAGAAGCTCTATTAGTTGCCTGTAACGTGGCTGATCCGGCCCAGATTGAAGCCGCCGTTCAGCAAACTGTCGAGACTTACGGTCGGCTGGATATTGGCATCAACAACGCGGGCATCGGTGGTAAATATGGCAGGCTGCTCGACCAGACTACACAGGATTTCGACCAGATGATGGCGGTGAATGTGGGCAGCGTTTTTTATGGTATGCAGGCACAGATCCGACAAATGCTTAATCAGAAAACGCCCGGTAAGATTGTGAACGTGTCCAGCATTGCGGGCATACGTGGGATGCCGATGGGGGCGCCCTACAGTGCGTCGAAACATGCCGTTATTGGCCTAACCAAAACGGCCGCGCTGGAATACGTTAAGCAGAATATTCGCATCAACGCCATTTGCCCGGTTTACACACACTCGGCCATGGTCGACGAGCTGATCAATACGGCTCCCGCTATTGAAGATCGCATGCGCCGAATGATTCCAATGGGTAGATTTGGGGAGCCGGAGGATATTGCACAGGCTATTTTATGGCTTTGTTCCGATGAGAACGCCTTTTTTACCGGTCAGGCCATTCATCTGGACGGAGGAATGACGGCGGGGTAAGTATGATATATGGATATACTGAATATGCATCAAACGACTTTAATACCAGATAGACTAAATTGGCCCATCCATTCTTCTTCTTTCGCTCGCATGTGAGCCGCTTCCTGTTCCGTTTTGTCGCCGTAGCCGCAGAGGTGGAGTAAACCGTGAGCCAGTACCCGCTTCATTTCCTGCTCCGCCGAAACGCCTAGTTGGGTTGCATTATCGGCAACCCGCTCGACGCTAATGAAAATATCGCCCTCGATTTTATGCGGCTCTTCCCGCTGATCGAACGTAATAATATCGGTATAATAATCGTGTTGAAGATAATCCCGGTTGACTTGTAGGACATATTCGTCTGAGCAGAAAATATAATTTAGCTCACCTACGGCATACCCTTCGTGTTCGGCCTGTTGTTTTAGCCACTGGCGAGTGGCCTGTTTTTGGGGAAGTTTATACGGTACGTCCTCGTTAAAAAATCGAATCATAGTTAATTAGCTACGCTATTAGTTGTTTTATATCTGGCCATACACAGCGGTAGCAGTCTGAAAAAGTACCGTCTGGATTTTCCAGAGAAGCCAGCTCGTAATTAGTAGCGCCCAGCTTTTCGTAGAATTTCCGGGCATTATAATTCTGCGCCAAAACCCATAGATAAAACCCTGTCTCTGGATTCTGCTGATAAGCCCAGCGTGCGGCCGACTTAAGCAGCATACGACCAATGCCCTGTCCTTTATGGGTTGAATGAACGTGTAAGTTATCCAGTAATGTTCCCCAAACAGAGTCTTGATTTGCATAAGCACAACCAAATCCACAAATCGATTTCTCGACTGAAGCCACGGTCACAAATTGGTTGGCTGCGGGCCGACTCAGTCGTTCCTGCCAGACCTGTCGTCTATTGTCAAGTACATTGGTCGTTAAAAACGCATCGCTCCAAATGCCTTTGTAATTTTGACTCCAGCTCAAGGCATATAGCTGAGCAATGGCTTCTGCGTCGTCAAGAGTTGCCTCTCTAAGGGTAACCATAAGGTTATTGATATTGCTTATCGCAAAGCTAAAAGGCCGTAATTGCGTTACCAATTATCATCTCGTCAAACTTATGAAAGCAGTTCAACTTGATCAAATACATCAGCCGGTTCAACTTATCGATGCGCCGGTACCAACTCCTGGTACCGGTGAGGTACTCGTAAAGCTTCAGGCAGCCGCACTAAACCACCGCGATGTGTTTATTCAGCAGGGCCTATATCCCGGTATTAAGCTACCGGTTATTCTGGGCTCTGATGGTGCTGGCGTTGTGGCAGAGGTAGGCGAGGGCGTTGATCCCGTCTGGCGGGGGCAGGCCGTAGTAATTAATCCAGCCATGCACTGGGGCGACAACCCCAAATTTTATGGCCCGGATTTCCGAATTCTGGGTATGCCAGACAATGGTACGTTTGCTGAATACATTGCCGTCAATTTAAAGTTCATCCACTATAAGCCAGCCCATTTGTCGGCTGAGCAGGCGGCTGCGCTCCCGCTTACGGGACTGACGGTCTGGCGCGCGTTGATGACGCGCGCCGGGCTGCACCAATCTGAAAATAGCGTTCCAGAAAAAGTACTGGTAACAGGTATTGGAGGAGGGGCTGCATTGTTTGCTCTGCAATTTGCGGTTGCTGCGGGAGCTGAAGTTTGGGTAACGTCTGGTTCGGAAGAAAAACTAGCGAGGGCTAAGGCGTTGGGTGCAACAGGTGGCATTAACTATCGTGAGCCGGATTGGCACAAAACCCTTATGACGCAAACTGGTGGAGGTCGAACGGGTTACTTTGACATTATTATTGATAGCGCGGGAGGATCGAGTTTCGCCCGATTAATTGACGTAGCCGCACCAGGCGGACGGATTGCTTTCTTTGGTGGCACCACTGGTAACATCACCGACGTTGTTCCTGCTAAAGTATTTTTCAAACAACTGATTATTTCCGGCTCAACGATGGGCACTGAACAGGAATTCGCTGATATGCTTGCTTTTATAAATCAGAAACAACTCGTTCCTGTATTAGATGAAACATTTCCGCTATCAGCTATTGAGCAGGCAATACTAAAAATGAATAACGGTAAACAGTTTGGTAAGATCATAGTAAAAATTGGCAACTAACTGTTTTTGGATTTTTTTGTTTAATGCTTTTTTGTCCCGTTTGATCAATTTTTTGCTACAGTATCCACAGAACCACCTAGTTATCCACAATTCGACTGTGGATAACTAGGTACTTACGCACATTTTTGACAAATGAACAGCACGATAAGTATCATGAATTAATAAACGGCATAAAAGTTGTTAGGCCGCTTTTGGCTCGTATAATAGCGAATAAATACTGTGCCAATCGTTAAAATAAGCCATAGTTATTTTGACGATTGGTAGTCTACCTTTGCAGTCATGCATACGTTAACACCAACGGTTACTCACGTTTTATCTGAACGATTAGCGCGTTTTGGTCAAGCCGGTCTCTTGCGGCAACTGCGCACCGCTGATGGCCTAGTAGACTTTTGTTCTAATGATTACCTTGGTTTTGCCCGCTCAACGGAATTACGAAAACGGATCCAACAGGCGGAGGCTGATTATATGGAAACACCTAACGGGGCAACGGGCTCGCGTCTATTAGCAGGGCAAACGGTTTTGGCTGATGAGGTGGAGCAGGAACTCGCAACCTATTACCAGACCGAAGCCGCGTTACTTTTTAATTCCGGCTATAATGCTAACCTGGGGCTGCTTGCCTGCCTGCCCCGATCTGGTGACACGCTCCTAACGGATGAACTAATTCATGCTAGTATGATCGATGGCGCTCGACTGAGTTATGCTAGTCGTCAGCGGTTTCGGCACAATGATCTTAACGATCTGGAGGCCAAACTTCAACAGGCTACGCAATTACAGCCGGAAGGACAGATTTTCATAGCCGTCGAATCCGTCTATTCAATGGATGGCGATGTGGCTCCCCTGGGCGAAATTGCTGACTTATGCGATCTATATGGCGCAGCTCTATTAGTTGATGAAGCTCACGCAACAGGTATTTACGGATCTAAAGGTGAAGGATTGGTTGTCGAGTTGGGGTTGCAGGAACGCGTACTAGCTCGCGTGCATACGTTTGGTAAAGCGCTGGGGGTTCATGGAGCAGCAGTGGTTGGCCCAACTATTTTGCGTGACTACTTAATCAATTTTGCTCGTCCATTTATTTATACAACCGCTCTGCCGCCACACAGTTTGCTGGCAATTCGATACGCTCATGAGTTCGCAAAAACTCATGCTGAGGCTCGCAAACAACTACAAAACCGGATTGCCTATTTCCAACAGCGTGTCCGTGAGCAATTGCCTAATATGAACTGGATTAATAGTCATTCGCCAATTCAGTGTTTGATTGTTCCAGGTAATGAACGAGCACGGGCTATCGCTGCCGAAGCGCAACAAGCCGGGCTGGATGTGCGGGCAATTCTTAGCCCAACGGTATCGTCTGGGCAGGAGCGGCTACGGCTCTGTATTCACGCATTCAACACAGTGGAAGAAATCGACCGGTTAGTGAATAGCTTACAAAATTCCCTAGTCGGCCAACCGTATTTATGAGTTCTCCTTCATTACCTATTCAAATTATAGTTGCCGGTATTGGTACCGAAATCGGAAAAACCGTCGCATCGGCGGTGGTAGTCGAAGCTTTGCAAGCTGACTATTGGAAACCTGTTCAGTCGGGCGGACTAGAGGATTCGGATACTGATACAGTGCGCCGACTGATTACAAATCCAGTCACACAATTTCATCCAGAAGCGTACCGGCTTACGCAACCAATGTCACCACACGCGGCTGCGGAATTAGACGGCATTACAATCGAGCTGGATAAAATTACGCTACCTCAAACCACTAATTCACTGGTTGTGGAATTGGCCGGAGGGTTAATGGTGCCGCTTAATGAGCGTGATTTAATGATCGATCTGGTTCAGCAATTGAACTTGCCGGTCGTGCTGGTTTCGCGCAATTATCTGGGCAGCATTAACCACACGCTGTTATCGGTCGAAGCCTGCCTAAACCGAGGTATCTCGCTTCCGGGGATTATCTTTAACGGCCCAACGGTTCCAGCTACCGAGCGATTTATTCTGAATTATACGGGTCTGCCCTGCCTGGGGAGAATTGGACAGGAAGAGTCAATGACAACCGCTGTCGTTAGCCGGTATGCTGCCGGACTACTACCAGTTATTCACCAGTTCATTAAACCGCTCTAGCAGAAATCTTGATTTTGGTCCTACGTTGCCATCGCCAATCGTTAACTCGCCGATTTGGGTAATCGGCAAGACTTTCTTGGTCGAGCTAGTTGTGAACGCTTCATCAGCGTCGTATAATTCAGATAACAGCACTGGGCGCTCTTCCACCTGAAAATCACTCTGGGCTAATTGAATGATAGTCTTCCGGGTGATGCCGTGCAGGATGTGCCGATCGGGTGTAATCAGCCGATCACCTTGGACAATGAAGAAGTTGCTCCGGCTCAACTCGCTGATTTCGCCCCCTTTCTGATACAGCAAATCTGAAGCTCCAGCAGCATGGATAGCTTCGGCCATCAGGATAACCCGTTTGTAATCCGTGCTTTTTACTTCGGCCATCTCCCGAACATAATCATCGAGAATCACCTTAATACCTTGCTCGTATTGAATGGGTGGTGTCGGATGGATAGCCTCGGTTAGAATCAACAGATTCGGTTTACTAATGCTAATACTATCAGCGGCATAACCACCGGTCAGTATAAACCGAAAAGCCATATCTGATGCAACCGCGCTCGGCTCGTTGGTCCGCTCAATTAGGCTCATCACTACGGCATACGTCTCCTCTTTGCTAAGTGGTAACGGTAAATGCATTCGGCTAGCTGAATTCTGGAATCGCTCCCAGTACCAATCCCACTGAAATGGTCGTCCATTATACGTCAGAAAATAATCGAACAGACCATACCCCCGAAGCAAACTCAGATCAGTGATACCGACCGCCAATTGATCGGTATGGGCAATAGTACCGTTAAAATAGCCGTAATGCATACGAGTAATGGAAATTATACTGGTTAAGGAAGAATGAACAATGTAAATGGCTATCGCACTGTACATCCAATCATTATTCACTCTCCATTAACCAGTATACATTTAATTCTCTTCTTTCACTAATTCAGCTTCCTCGCGCTCTTCGGCGGCTTCGGTTGCTTCGAGTTCGGTCATGCCGGGTTCAGCATCGCCATAGCCCAAAATTTTCAGCATGACCTCGCTGTTTTGCTCGGGCGCAAACAGGCGGGTGCGTAGGTTGCCGTTTTCGTCTTTATCGACAATAACGTGCTGCGGAGCCGGAATCAGGCAATGCTGAATCCCGCCATAACCACCTAACGATTCCTGATAAGCGCCCGTATGGAACAGACCAACATACTGATCTTCCGCGTCCTGATCGAAAATCGGCAGATACAAATCGGCGCTGTGGGCTTCTGTATTATAAAAATCGTGCGAGTCGCAGGTTAAGCCGCCCAGATTTACCTTCTGGTATGGATTATCCCAGTTATTCACCGATAACATAATGTACTTCTGACCCAGGCCCCACGAATCGGGTAATTGCGTAATGAACGACCCGTCGATCATGTACCACAACTCCTTATCGTTCTGTAATTTCTGGTCGATTACTTTGTATATAACCGCGCCACTTTCGCCAACTGTATACGACCCGAACTCGGTGAAAATATGCGGGACCGGTACGTTGTTCTTGTTGCAAATCCACTGAATACTCTCCACGATCTGATCGATCATGGCCTGGTAATCGTAAGTAAACTGGAACGACGTTTGAATTGGCATACCACCGCCAATGTCGATGGAATCGAGGTCGGGGCACATTTTGCGCAGTTCGCAGTATTTGTACATGAACCGGCTCAATTCGCTCCAATAGTAAGCGCTGTCTTTGATGCCCGTATTAATAAAGAAGTGCAGCATTTTCAGCTTGAACTTCTCATTCGTCGCAATTTTGCTCCGATATAACTCATTGACATCGCTATAACGAATACCTAATCGCGATGTGTAAAACGCGAAATTCGGTTCTTCATCGGTGGCAATCCGGATACCGAAATTAACGGTTTCGGCCGTTACTGAATTTTCATAAGCCTCGATCTCTTTAAGATTATCCAGTACCGGAATGCAGTTGACGAACCCGTCGTTAATGAGTTCACTGATGTACTGGGTGTACAGCGGCCTTTTATAGCCGTTACAAACAATGTACGTACTCTTGGAAATCTTCCCCATCTTGACTAACTCCCGGATAATGGGAATATCGTAAGCTGATGAGGTTTCGAGGTGAATGTTGTTTTTGAGTGCCTCTTCGAGCACAAACCGAAAATGGGATGACTTGGTACAGTAGCAGTAGGTGTAACTCCCCTTGTAGTTATACCGTTTCATGGCATTACGGAACAGCAGTTTTGCGTGTTCGATATGCTCCGTGATCTTCGGTAAATACGTAAGTTTTAGGGGCGTGCCGTACTGTTTGACAATGTCCATCAGCGGGACATTATTGAACATTAATTCGTTGTTCTCGACGTTAAACTCCCGCGTTGGAAATTCAAACGTCTGGTCAATCAGGTCATAGTAAGTCTTCATCCCTTCGTTCGGCGCATAAAATGGGGTTAACGTTCCGGTGTACCGGCTGCTGTGATTGTGGTTCTGAAAAAAACAGGCGCGAATTTGTCCCTGAAAATCGGGCTTTGCAAGGAAAGTTTATTCGCGACTTACTCAACGAAAAACCGAAGGCTTTGATTCGATAATCACAGAAATTTAACAGTCCGTATGGAAACACTAATTTTTCAGCTCCGTAGACATAACCTAACAAACAAGCGCTTATTTCATCGTAATTAGCAGCTTATCTGAATCCATATGCAAACTCAGTATTGGCTTGTCTTGGGCATTCTGATTGTCGGAATGGTCCTTAGTGTAAAAGCTAAAAAACTCAACCCGACTGGCGCTCTGACTGGTGGAGTGCTGGGCTTTGCTATATTTCTGGGAGCGGGTTTAACTGGTCTGGCTATGCTGGGGGTATTTTTTATCGTGGGTTCGCTGGTAACTTCCTGGAGACTAAAGGACAAAATAGCAGCTGGCCTTGCCGAAGCCAATAAGGGCCAGCGGACTGCCTCACAGGCATTGGCCAACGGGGGAGTAGCCGGTATTTTAGGGCTGTTAGCCTGGTTGTATCCAGCAAAAGCCGATCTATTCCAATTGATGATAGCCGCGGGTTTTGCGTCTGCAACCGCCGATACCTGCTCCTCTGAATTAGGTAATGTATATGGTCGGCATTATTACAACATCCTCACGCTGAGACCAGACGTAAGGGGCTTAGATGGCGTAATCAGTGTAGAAGGCACCGCATTAGGGTTACTAGGAAGCTGTCTGATTGCGTGTTTGTACGGTTTCGGGTTTGGCTGGGGCTGGTCGATTATCTGGATTCTAATTGCTGGCACGATCGGTAATCTTTCTGATTCAGTGCTGGGTGCTACTCTGGAACGAAAAGGCTATCTCAAGAACGATGCGGTCAATTTTCTCAATACCCTGATAGGTGCTTTAGTAGCACTGTTACTGGCTTATATAGCGTCTGTTTAAACTCTTAGTGATTGTGAATTTTGTCATTCTGACGCAGGAAGAATCTTAAAGTATCCTCAATCACTGGTAAGGAGATTATAAGATTCTTCCTGCGTCAGAATGACAAAGTAACTACTGCACCTTAAAAATTCCGGCCACGTACTTACCATCGACTTTTGCACCCCGCGTTGCCGTGGCTGTCGATAGGTCAATTTGCCAGATGTAAGTTCCTTCAGTATAACTTGTTATGGGTAAATACGCCTTTCCATCTTCGACCGGGAACGATAACGTATTACCACTTTGTCCAGCATGTGCAGGAATGCCACCGGTGACCGTTTTCATTGTTTGGGTCGCTAAATCGAAAATGACCGTTTTGAGTGTTACGTCATCATACGCCCATTGCGCATTAGCTGTTGGAAGCTGACCAATTTCAGCCAGTACTTTACCGCTGCCAACGTATTGCGCAAAGTAGATTTTCTGACCGCTGGCAACCTGATCGGTGTTGAAAAAATAGGATTGATCGAACGAGCTTTCTCCGTTTTTAATCCGCAGAAAACCCGCCGGTTTAGTCCGTTTGGAGAAGGTATAACCTAGCGTCGAGAGCGTGAATAAATCACCGTTTTCGGCTTTGAAAATCGCGTTGTTACTATTAAACGAACCCGCCGGTCCCGTACGGATGTCTTTCAGGATTTTCTCAAGCGTAAAGTCCGGATATGAGTAAACCGCTACGTAGGCTGTGTCAGTATAAGGAGTGCTGTAGTCGATCCGGTCCTGAAGGTAATAGGGAACATACGCTTTATTATCCCGAATCCGCATACCCGATGGCCAAACCATATCCTGCTTAAATAGGGGAGCCAAACTTTGCTGCACCCGATTAAGTTGATCCAGATTCAGCGTGTTAGCGGTATAGAAAACGGCCGTTTTATTCTCCGACGCATTTCGGGGAATCTGAATACCGCCCAGCGTTTTATCGTCAACATTCGTTAGAACGTCGAAATTTTTATCAAGCTTGATCGATCCTACCTGTTTGAGCTGATTGGACGGGTCCAGCGCATAACCGATGGCTGTAAGCGCTTCACGGTAGGTAATACCAGTACCAATACTAAACACAAATTTGCCGACCTGACCGTATGACCGGCGGCCAGCTTGCTCAATAACCGGGTTAGTTGCCGTTGAAGTTGTCGATAATGTTCCACTTGTTAAGGAGCCGGTCTGAACCAGGTAATCGGTAGTATTGTTGGTGTTTCCTTCCGTCCGAACGGCAACAACGTAGCTGCTTGCTAACGGAACAGCGACTTCACCGGCATCCCGGCAGAAACTCATTAAAGCAGTTAGCGCAAGGGCGGCTAAGGCTGCTGTTTGTCGGTTCAGCATGACGGTAACATTTACCTGCTAGTTTACTAAAGATAGCTCAAATTCTCACTGCTAAATTAATGCAATAGCAACATTATCTACTAGAATTCGTAAATGAAAGCGCTGTAAAAATAGTACCGAGAACCAATCACCTTTCATTACCTGCTCCTATTAAGAGAAGTGAAACCAACTTTTCAAATCACTTCTTATGCAACTCAATAGTAATCGCTGGTTTATAAGCATTATATGCTTAGTCGGCTTATTCGCGTGTACCGATCATCGACTTGGCGGCAGTCTCTCACCCGTACGTCTACGGCTAAGCAGCACAACTGGAAACGCTTCAGGAGGTATACTTACGGCCACCTATACCTACGACAGCCAGAATCGCTTATCGACCATATCCAGAGGTAATAATAGTCTGGGAATCTTCTCCTACGACGATTCAGTTAAGCCTTATTCTACTACTGGAGTTTATGCTACTTATAAAGAATATCCTGACCCCGCCGACCGTACAACAGGATCCGCAATTCTGCTGTCCTACGAGTCTGGTTATTTCTCGACGGTCAGGCATCACATCATTAATTCGGCCATTTATACGTCGGTGGTTGACAAGTATATTTATTACACGCTGGACGACAATAAGCATGTTACTGCTGCGATTGAGCAGCCAGATCGAAACAGCTCAGTTTACTATTTTAGTAATTACAGTTATACCGGTGATAATCCTACGGCCGCTCAGTTCATAGCGCAACGATCGTCTCAATACAGGGATGTGTATGAATATGATGATAAGGTAAACCCATTTTTTGGCTCGATTGACCTTAACCTTACTGATGTGCAACGGTTCGCCCGTAATAATTTGGTAAAGAAAACGTCAATTGACCCTAATGGCAATGTTTTAGCCACAGTCGGTTATCAGTACGAATATAATCAGCAGGGATTACCTGTAAAGCGTACTTCAATACGAGGTAACTTAGAGATAGTAACCTATACCTATGAATCGTATTGAGTTAAAAATAGAACGCAGATTTTTATGATGTTTATGATCATAACTGATCTGATAAATCATATAAATCTGCGTTCTATTTCGAAGGAATGGCTCTCACCGACCTCCGCCTTTGCTATCGTCGTTGCTGATTTTCCGGCTTTGTTTGCCACCTGCACTCATCTGCCCAAACTTGTAGCTCAGTGTTAATCGTACGGAGCGGTTCACGAAAGCCGATGTATTCTGCGCCGTAAAGCTGGGCGCAAACTGTTCGCCTGTAATCCGAACGCTCCGGTTAAATGGATTATTGACGTTCAGCGTAAGTGTCAGCTTTTTATCCATCATCTCTTTCTTTGCTGACAGCCCATAATAATACCAACCCGAATTGCGGCTTTGCAGCGAAATCCAGCCCGAACCAACGTAACCCGACGCCTGAATAGTCCAGTCTTTTGGCAGTTTATACGATGCGTTTGGACCGGTACTCCAGACCCAACCGCTCGTTTGCTGGTTAAGTGCAACGCTGGTCAGATTAACGTACGTCAGATCGGCGTTCACGCTGACGTTAAAATTCTTGTTAGGCTGAAGCGATAGATTCATATTGGCTCCGTAGCTGGCATTACGACCAATATTTTGCGGAGCAGATAACGCTGTTCCGGTAGCGTCGACCGTTGACAGCCACTCAATTGAATTATTTGTTTGCCGCCAGAAGAGAGCCGCATTGAACGACGAACTATTTTTGCCAAACGTGCTATACGACAGCTCAGTCGCGTGAGTTAATTCCGGATTCAGGTAAGGATTACCTGTCTGAACGTTCTTGGGGTCGCTGTAATTCTTGAACGGATTCAAAAACCAGATCAGCGGCCGCGAGATTCGTTGGGTATAGCTAACCTTAAACGTGTGTTTTGTCCAGAGCGTTTTAGCGATAGTAAAACTCGGAATCAGATTCTGGTATTGGTTCGTGAAACCGCTTTGTGTCGTCACAAAATCGCCCTGAATACTAGTATGCTCAAGTCGTGCTCCGGCTGTTAGATTCCACTTACGTTTAGTATCCATCTTAAATGAAGTATACCCCGACATAACCTGCTGATCATACGTGAACTCGTTCGACCGGGCTGGATCAACCGCGTAATCGCTTTCCCGTCCGGTTGTCGCCTGCTCAATCAAATACTCGCTGCCGATGCCGCGCAGAATCGATTTAGCACCTACTTCAAATTTGAAATTCAGCGTATCGCGTTTGGTGCGCTTAGTAAATGGGTATGAATAATCCGCCTGAAACGTGTATTCGTTATTGCGGCTAAGATTCTTGCTACGCTCCAGATACGTTGGTTCTTCCGACCCCGCGTCGGTTTGGCGAGTTGTGTAATAATAATTGTCGGGCATCCGGGCGTACTGTGTCAGCACTGATAATTCCGGACCGGTGCTGGCTCCTTCTTTTTTCTTGAATGATTTAGTCCAGCCGAGGTTGAATTCCGTATTCCCGTACGGATTCCGAAAATCAATATCACGATGATAACTCTGTAATACCGCACCAGCAGGGGTAGTTAACCGACTGTCGAGCGTGCTGTTTTGTGGGAAGTTACCACCCCATGCATTAGCTGAAAAGTTAATGCGGTTGGTTGAGTCGGGGTCATAATCAAGGCTCATTTCGCCATAACCACCAGTACCTGTATTGTCGCGGTAAGTGCGTTGATAAAGCGTATTAATTGGCTGGCCACCCGACAGTGCGGTACGGGTGCTGATCGATTCGCCGATGTTACGATACTGATAGCCATTAAGTGAAATCGCCAGCCCCAGTTTTTTACCCTTGACGTTCAAGTTTCCACCTAGCGACCGGTTTAGATTTCCGCCAGTCAGGTTAATGGTGCCGTTGGTGCCCTGTATCGCTTTTTTGGTGATAATGTTGATCACACCGGCTGAGCCTTCTGCATCGTACTTAGCACCGGGGCTGGTAATCACTTCCACTGATTTGATAATATTCGCCGGCATTTGCTTTAGGGCGTCGGCCAGATTCCGCGCCATAATACTCGACGGCTTACCATTAACCAGCACCTTGATATTGCCACTGCCGCGCATTTTAAGATTACCATCCAGGTCGACCGTTAGCATCGGCACTTTGCGCAGTACATCCGCAGCCGTACCGCCGGTGTTCGATACATCTTTTTCGGCATTATAAACCAGCCGGTCGCCCTTATCTTCGACCAATGCTTTCTGCCCGACTACGTTAACCTCGGATAAGCTCTTGGTATCGGCAGCTACCGGAATCTGGCCTAAGTCGACCTTTGGTTTGTCAGCCGTGATTTGCAGTTTATCAATAGTTTTGGTGCGGTAGCCAACAAAGGAAATTACTAGCTTATAAGTCCCTGTCGCTACATTCTCAATCAAGAAAGCGCCTTTATCATCGGTAGTGGTGCCACTGATGAGTTTGCTGTCCGGAGTTTGCAACGCTACTGTGGCAAATGGAACGACTTTGGTTGTTGTGGAATCGGAAAGGCTGCCCGTAATACGGCCTGGACTTGATTGGCCAATCGCTGAGAGAGAAATTAAAAAAATCAACCCTAAGAATAGGTGTTTCATAACGGGGTGTAGGTTAAACGAGGAATAGAAGAGTTGGTGAATGGTTTGCAAGTGACTGCGGGGCAAAGCTATGGCACAGCAAAGCAACAAGGTGACGCGTTATAAATATTTAACATTCGGGACCAATTGCCATTTTTAATGGATGGATGGTTATTCGCAGTAATTGGGCTGGACTATAGTAAGGATGATGAAAACTGGGCGCAGGTTGCATAATCGAATCCGTTAATTAATTCCAGCGGTGGAGTCAAATGCTTACATCTGACTCTATGAGGTTTCTTGAAACCGACACCACATAGAAATCCTGTTAACTGAATTCTGCCGGAGGAGTTATAAATGAAAAAGCAGTAAGACAGGCCGTAATGGATGCTTTTCATGGCATTTGACGAATCAGGGCCTTTTCGCTAATTTTGACCGGTTTTTAACCAAGCTATTTATTCTGCCTGACGAGCCAAGGTCGGGCAATTGATCAAACGCAATCAACACACTCAGCATGAGAGAAATACAGTTCCGCGAAGCCCTGCGGGAGGCCATGACGGAAGAAATGCGCCGGGACCCGAAGGTCTATCTTATGGGCGAAGAAGTCGCCGAATACAACGGTGCCTATAAAGTTAGCCAGGGTATGCTGGACGAATTCGGGCCTGAGCGGGTCATCGATACGCCCATTGCCGAACTTGGCTTTGCTGGTATCGGTGTAGGGTCAGCCATGAACGGATTGCGGCCTATTATTGAATTCATGACGTTTAATTTCTCGCTGGTAGCCATCGATCAGGTGATTAACTCAGCGGCTAAAGTAATGTCGATGTCGGGCGGGCAATATTCCTGCCCGATTGTGTTTCGGGGCCCCACGGGTAATGCCGGAATGCTGTCGAGCCAGCACTCGCAGAATTTCGAAAACTGGTTTGCCAACACGTCGGGCCTTAAGGTAGTCGTGCCATCAAATCCGTACGATGCGAAAGGCTTGCTCAAATCCTGCATCCGCGATGACGATCCGGTTATTTTTATGGAATCGGAGTTGATGTACGGCGACAAGGGACAGGTTCCGGAAGAAGAATACCTGATTCCGATCGGTCAAGCCAAGATAGTGCGTGAAGGTAATGACGTGACGATTGTATCGTTCGGCAAAATCATGAAAGTGGCGCTTGCGGCCGCTGATGAACTAGCCCAAAACGGCGTTTCAGCTGAGGTAATCGATCTGCGTACGGTTCGCCCGATTGATTATGCGACGATCATTAATTCGGTTAAGAAAACGAACCGATGCGTGATCGTTGAAGAAGCTTGGCCACTAGCGGCTATCTCGTCGGAGTTGACATACAACATTCAGCGTAACGCCTTCGATTATCTGGACGCGCCGGTCGTTCGGGTTAATAGCATGGATTTACCGCTGCCGTATGCACCTACGCTGATCGAGGCAATTCTGCCGAACGTTAAGCGGACATTGCAGGCCGTCGAGACGGTTATGTACAAAAAATAGCCTTTACCAACCCGTATGCAGCCGTCTGTTTCGTCAGTACCTCTTACCAGCCGAAGCAGTGCGGTTGCATCGGGCCGGCTCTTATCCCTTGATGCGTTTCGCGGTCTGACCGTTGCCGCCATGACCCTGGTCAACAATCCCGGCGATTGGGGCCATGTTTACGCTCCCCTCGAACATGCCGCCTGGAACGGCTGGACTCCTACCGATCTGGTTTTTCCCTTATTCCTGTTTATCGTCGGCGTTTCGATTACGTTTGCACTAGCTCCAACCGGCGAAAGGCAAGGGCTAGTCGGCAAGATTGTAAAGCGGAGCATCACGCTATTTCTGCTGGGGCTATTCCTGAACTTCTTCCCCCGCTTCGACATTACGACCGTGCGGATTCTGGGCGTGCTACAACGGATCGCGCTGGTATATCTTGCTTGTTCGCTTATCTTCCTAAAAACAACCCCACGTCAGCAGGTTACGCTACTCAGTGTGTTATTAGTCAGCTATTGGTTGTTGATGACAGTTGTGCCGGTTCCAGGCGTGGATTATGCCAATCTGGAGCCAGAAACCAATATGGCAGCCTGGATTGATCGGATTATACTGACACCTGCGCACGTTTACAAACCCGCTAAAGTATGGGACCCCGAAGGTTTGTTAAGTACGCTTCCTGCCATTGGCACCGGTATTCTAGGAATGCTAACCGGAACCTGGCTCCGCTCGAATCGGACGGTGGCTGAGAAAGTAGCCTGGCTTTTTGCGGTTGGTTGCCTGACAACGCTAGGTGGGCTAATCTGGAATGGCTTCTTTCCGATTAACAAAGCGCTCTGGACCAGCTCATTTGTGCTGCTGGCGGGTGGACTAGCCATGATTGGGTTAGCCATATTCTATTGGCTAATCGACGCGAATGGTTATCGACGGTGGGCGCTGCCGTTAGTGGCGTTTGGCGTGAATGCTATTACCGTTTTCTTCTTATCGGGGTTGATTCCCCGCATTATGAATCTGATTCACGTTACGAAAGCTGACGGAACCGAAGTTGGTTTGAAAGACTATCTGTACCGCACCTTTATTGCGCCACTATTTGCTGATCCGACTAATGCATCATTGGCGGGGGCGCTGACGTTCGTGCTAATCTGGGCGGGTATTTTGTGGTGGCTTTACCGTAAAAATGTGATTATCAAAGTGTAGATAACCTTTAATATTATTTGTCTTTCTGTTCGAGTGCCATTCGAATTAGGTCCACGGTATTTTTGACGCCCGCTTTCTTGATAATACTCGCTCGCTGATTCGCTACCGTATTGGGGCTAATCCCAAACCGATCCGCAATTTCCGGGCTGCTCATCCCGTCAATCAGGCAGGTCAGAATCTGAGCCTCCCGCGAAGTAATCTTATTCCAGACGGATGTCGTCTTGGTCGTTGCCGAAGCTGGCTCTTTCGGCTGGGGTTTGTTTGGCAACACCAGATGCCGGATAATAACGGACGATGCATTCGGCGGATAATATAAATCGCCATTAACGACCGTCCGCACTGCCTGTAATATTTCTTCCTGACCAGTGTCTTTAAGCAGATAACCGGCCGCCCCGTTCTGCACCGCTTTCAGAATATAATCCGGATTATTGTGCATGCTGAACATCAGCGTTCGCACTTTTGGATACTGCTGGGAAACGATTTTGAGGGCTTCAATTCCCGACATTCGTGGCATAGTAATGTCAAGTAAAAGCACATCTGGTTCAATGTCAGAAAGTAACTCGATGGCTTCATCACCATCTGAGGCTTCCCCTACAATTTGAATATCGGCTTCGTCTTCCAGCAACATCCGAATGCCTTTCCGTACGACAGAGTGATCATCAGCAACAAGAATGCGTATTGACATTTGGGCTACAATAAGTTGACACTAACCTTTACCGTTGTTCCTTTTTTGGGTTTAGACGTGATCGTAAACTCGCCATTGAGTAATCGCGCGCGGGTTTTCATGTTTTCCAAGCCATTCACGATGAGCGAAGCATTTTCCTTTTTAGGTAGGGCCTTCGTCGAAAATCCTTTCCCGTTATCCTCTACCGACAGCTGAATTTTCCGGGCATTCTGCTGCAAGGTTATGCAAATAGTCTGGGCACCGGCGTACTTAATCGCATTATGTAGCGCTTCCTGTGCGATGCGATATAACCCAATTTCCATTGCTGGCGTCAATCGCTTTCCATCACGGTCACCTTCAAAGATAATCTCAATTCCCGAAGATCGGGTCGTCTGTTCGGCCAGCAACTGTAAGGTAGCGCCCAAACCAAAATCACTTAACGTTGACGGCATTAAATTGTACGAAATTTGCCGCGTTGTCTGGATAATGTCGGCAATCAGGTCGCAGAGTTCGGCGAAACGCGTTCGCTGTTTTTCGTCCTGAAACGATACGGATTTTAGTTTTTCTGCATGGAGTTTTAAGCCGGTCAGCATTTGCCCGATTCCGTCGTGAAGTTCCCGCGCAAACCGGCGCCGTTCTTCTTCCTGACCTTCCAGCAAAGCCGCCGATCGAATGTTGTCTTCGGCTAGTTGCAACTGGTATTTTTCTTCGGTCGTTCGTAAAAGTTCGGCTTGTGTTTCAACAAGTTTTCGGTTCGATGCCCCTAGATGCTGGTTCGTTGCTTCGAGTTCATGAATAGTAATTTCCAGCCGGTTATTCGCCACCTGCAACGCATTTTCGGATTTAGTCAGCCGGTGAATTACGCTCCGGGTGTGGCTGACTACGGGTCTGAAAATAAATATGCCTTCAATCAACAGGGTTAGTAATGTGGCAATGGTTAGGAGCCACTCAATACGTTCCAGCGTTTTGACCTGTTCAAAACTTTCGGTATCGAACTGAAAAACAATATCGTTCATCTGCTGCACAAACGGAAGTTCATCACGTAAAATGATCTGGAGCGCGGCTTGCCGGTCACTGAGTGATGAGTTCGGGTTATTAATTCGGCCGAAACTCCGATACATCGACTGGAAATACGGATCGATTCGCCCAAACATGCTATCCAGCGTGGCGCTCTTTCGAACCATATACGCTTTTTCCATCTGGAGCCTGCCGTTGCGCAACTGAATATGCGTCTGGCTCCAACTGTGGAGTAATGAATCGAACGAAACGGTATCGGCTGCCGACAAGCCTGTAGTACGTAACAACGCCAGTTTCGTTAAGCGCTGACTCAGCATCCGCTGACGACCGGCCACGTTAACTACTCGGCTGTCGTCGTAGTGGTTGCTGATCGTCCGCCGGATAAATAGGAGCCCACTGATCGACAATACGGCGATAACCGTAAGTGCAATCACATAAAACCGGGTTAACCGGCGGGCTACCTGTTGATCAAGTTGATTCACACGTTATACTTTGATTTTTTCTGTCATGCTGACGCAGGAAGCATCTTAAACTATCCTGATTAACTAGTAAGTGAACATTAAGATGCTTCCTACGTCAGCATGACAAAATGCTTACACACCAACAAACACCACGCCCTGCTCAACGCGAATCGGGAAGGTATTAATCTGATACCCATCATCATTCAGGCACTGACCGGTTTTGAGTGAAAATGTACGCTTATGAAATGGACAGGCCACTTTCGGTTCTTCACCCTGACTGCCAATCATCCCTCGACCAAGTGCCATTTGTTTGCGATGAGGGCACTCATTATCAGTAGCGTACCACTCGCCCCGGTGAGCAAAGTTAAAAATAGCAATCTGTCGTCCGTCGATCAGGGCGCAGGCGCCACCGTCTTCGGGAATATCGTCGACCCGGCAGGCTGCATGCCAGGTTAGCTGTTTTGTATCGATTGTGAGTGATTCCATTTGAAAGGTTTTCTTAGAATAAGAATTTCTTTTTCGACAGGATTTATATGATTTTTTCAAACCCGATCAATCTTATAAATCCTGTCGAGAACTCAAGCCCATTCCTTTGCCCGAACTTGATCGCGAAGGGGCTCAAATTGCACAGTGGGATCTTTCACTTCCGGCGCGTTTACGAAGTGTGTGAAACGCTTACGGAGTTCAGGATTTTCGACCACTTCTTTCCATTCACAAGCGTAGGTATCGACGAGTAGCTGCAACTCACGTTCCAGATCGGCGCCGATGCCTAGCACATCATCGACTACGACGGCTTTCAGGTAGGTCATGCCGCCTTCCATTTTGTTCAACCAGGTCGCCGTGCGGGTTAGCGGATCGGCGGTTTTGATGTAAAACATCAGGAAGCGGTCGAGGTATTTGATACAGGTTTCCTTATCGACGTCGGAGGCCAGCAGTTGGGCGTGCTGCGGTTTGATACCGCCGTTGCCGCATACGTAGATGTTCCAGCCTTTTTCGGTAGCGATAATGCCGAAGTCTTTGCTCTTTGCTTCGGCGCATTCCCGCGTACAACCCGACACCGCTGATTTAAGCTTGTGGGGGGACCGCAGACCTTTGTATCGATTTTCTAGTTCGATAGCGAACGTCACTGAATCCTGCACCCCAAAGCGGCACCAGGTCGTTCCAACGCAGCTTTTCACCGTTCGCAGCGATTTCCCATAGGCATGCCCACTCTCGAAACCAGCGGCAATCAGTTCTTCCCAGATTTTGGGTAAATCGCCGACATGGGCACCAAACAAGTCGATACGTTGGCCGCCCGTAATCTTGGTGTATAGCCCGTATTTCTGCGCTACCTGCCCGATCACAATCAGCTTTTCGGGGGAAATTTCACCACCGGCCACGCGCGGTACTACAGAATACGTACCCCCCCGCTGGATGTTGGCGAGGAACCGGTCATTCGAATCCTGAATCGGTGCCCGGTCTTTCGTCAGAATATTTTCGTTCCAGAGGCTGGCCAGAATCGAAGCGGTAGCAGGCTTACATACTTCGCAGCCGTCACCTTTTCCGAACTTGTCTAGTACTTCGTTATAAGTTTTTAACCCATTGATCTTCACCAAATCAAATAGCTCCTGACGGGTGTAATCGAAGTGTTCGCAGAGGATGTTGCGAACGTAAACACCCTTCTCTTTCAGGACGCCCTGAATCAGATCTTTTACCATCGGTGTGCAGCCGCCACAGCCCGTGCAAGCTTTAGTCGACTTCTTCAGCGCGTCGACCGTCGTATGCCCGTTTTCGCTAATTTCGTGGCAGAGCATGGCTTTCGTGATGGCTTCGCAGGAGCAAATCAGCACGTCGTCGGGTAAGCTCATAACCCCCGCGCCCACATCTTCGCCACCACGGGAACCGAGAATCACGTCCTCAGGGTCGGGCGGCAGAATGGTTTTATTCTTGCAGGTCTGCAACAGCATATTGTACTGCTCCGCATCGCCCACCAGAATGCCCCCCAGCAGGTGCTTACCATCCGCCGAAACGTTAATCCGTTTATAAACGCCTTTCGCTTTATTTTCATAAACGATGGTGCGACAGGTAGGCTCAGCCACAAACGGATCGCCGAAGCTGCCAACATCAGTGCCGATCAGCTTCAGTTTAGTCGACATGTCGAAGGGCTTGAATTCTTTGGTATAACCCATTAACTGAGAGGCTACCACCTCGGCCATTTCATAACCCGGTGCCACCAGCCCGTAAATCATATGGTGAACAACGGCGCATTCGCCAATGGCAAAAATGGATGGATCGGAGGTTTGCAGCGAGTTATCGACGATAATACCCCCGCGCGGGTGCGTGTCGAGCCCAGCGGCTTTGGCCAATTCATCGCGCGGACGGATACCGGCCGAAATAACCAGCATATCAACGTCCAGATAGGAGCCATCGGCGAATTGCATGCCGGTAATGCACTCATCACCCGTAATTTCCTGCGTGCTTTTCGAGAGGTGAATGTTCAGTCCAAGCGATTCCAACTGGGCTTGTAGAATACCCGAACCCGCGTCGTCAATCTGCCGGGGCATTAGCCGGGGGGCAAACTCAACGACGTGCGCTTCGTCCAGCCCTAAATCCAACAGGGCTTTAGCCGCTTCCAGTCCGAGCAGACCACCACCTAATACGGCTCCTTTTTTTGCCTTACGCGCGTACGATTGAATGAGGTCGAGGTCTTCAATGGTGCGGTAAACGAACACGCCATCTTTTTCCACACCCGCCACTGGCGGTACAAACGCACCTGAACCCGTTGCCAGAATCAGATAGTCATAAGGCACTACGACGCCATGATGTGATCTCACCTGTTTGCGCTCCCGGTCAATGTCGACGATCGGATCAGTTAAATACAGATTGATACCGTTTTCGGCGTACCATTCGGCGGGAGCCAGCGTCAAATCTTCGGCGGTTTTACCCGCAAAATAGGCGCTTAGGTGTACACGGTCGTAAGCTACACGCGGTTCTTCCCCAAAAACCGTCAGTGTAAAGCGCTCACCACTTTTTTCTTTGGCTACTAATTTTTCGCAGAATTTGTAGCCCACCATGCCGTTGCCGATGACGACGACACGCTTGTTTGTGTGTGTGTTCATAGTTATTAGTAACTATAACATTGTGAAAACCCCGTTTTATTATTGAACTTTTTCTAGAAAATGGCCATATACCCCCTGAAATGGCTTGGTCAAAATTAAAAGCAGTTTTTATTAATTCCTAGCTTTATATTTCGTTTAGAGATTAAAATGAGATATAATTTTTGGAAAAAGACTTGTTTTTAGAAATAACAACTATAATTTTGACCCAACAAATGACATAGTTGTTGTTTAGTATAAATAGTACATTATCACTATTTGATAAGTAACCTACTATATATGCAGCCAAAGCTAACACTCGTGGGGGCGGGTCCCGGCGACGGCGAATTGATCACCTTAAAAGGGATCAGGGCGCTCCAGCAAGCCGACGTTGTTTTGTACGACGATCTGGCTAATGCTTCCTTACTGGATTTCGCACCGAAGAACGCGCTGAAGACATACGTTGGCAAACGGGTGGGTAAACCATCCTTTACCCAGGAGGAAATAAATACCTTGATTGTGCGGCTGGCTCAGGAACATGGTCACGTTGTTAGGCTTAAAGGCGGTGATCCATACGTATTTGGACGTGGGTACGAAGAGTATGAGTACGCTCGTCAGTATGGCATCCGGTGCGAGGTCATACCGGGGGTGTCGAGTAGTATTGCCGTACCTGCTTCACAGGGTATTCCGGTCACGAGCCGGGGCGTTAGCGAAAGTTTTTGGGTGATTACAGGCACGACGCGCAACGGCGAACTTTCCGACGATTTGCTATTAGCGGTTCAGTCGAAAGCGACGGTGGTGGTGCTGATGGGATTAAGTAAAGTAGCTGAAATATGTGCATTGTATTGCCAGGCCGGGCGCGGTCATTTGCCAATGGCAGTCATACAAAACGGTACGCGCCCTGACGAACAGAGCGTGGTTGGGCAAGTCTGGAATATACCGCAGTTAGTAGCAGAGCAGGGCGTGGGGGCGCCGGCTGTGCTTGTTATCGGCGAGGTTGTTGCGCTGCATCCGTCGTACCTGGCGGAGTGTTTGTATGGTTATAAGGTTGCAGAGGTATAGCGCTATAACCACAGAGTAAAAAAGCCGATCCGGTGTGGGGGCACCTTTGGATCGGCTCAACGGGGTTTTGTTTATGCGAAAAACACAAACGTGTCAAAGAAAATGAAAAAACGTCTGTAAAGCAAATCTGCTTCTTCTGTCAGTTGGGCCGGGTGTTAGGCTGAACAGCCTGTATTCTCTCCGTCCAGCACTTGCTTCTTCGCCTGCTATTGCGCTGTCTTACATCACGTCTGCGTGGGTAGGGAGACTTATGTCAACGCGGTTCATTTTCTCTGTCAAATCACTTCTCATGATGAAATATTACCTCTCGCGAATAGCGCTGTTAGGTGTGGTTATATTGGGTATACAACCTCAACTAAGGGCGCAATTTTCATTGATTGGCCAGCTTCGCACACGGACTGAATTACGCAACGGCGTTGGCAATTTGCCGGTGAAAGATGCGCCAATGGCAGCCTTTACGTCGCAACGCGCGCGGCTGACGTTCGGTTACAAATGGGACCGGGTTACGTTTGGAATGGCTATCCAAGATGTTCGGGTTTGGGGTCAGGATGCGTCAACCATTTCCAATGCCGACGGTAATCGGCTGATGGTCCACGAAGCCTGGGCTGATATGGTGCTACTAAACCGCGCCGATTCGACCATTGCCACCAAAGCCATTGATTACCTGTCTCTAAAGATTGGCCGTCAGGAGATGGTTTACGACGATTCACGGCTAATCGGTAACCTCGATTGGTTGCAGCAGGGACGTCGGTTTGATGCGGCTTTGCTAAAAGCACAGCACAAAAGCTGGGCTGCTGATTTAGGCGTTGGTTTCAATCAGAACACGGACGCGTTTGGCGTGTCGGGTACCTATTATACACCGGCTAACGTACCCACCTCGGCCTTATCGACGCAAAATGTTACGCTAGCCATACCATCAGGTTTCATACCTACGTCGGGTAAAGGCGGGGCTCCGGTCGTAGCCAACGCAGTTAGCACCAACGGCCAGAACCAGCAGTTCAAATCGTTTCAGATGTTGTATCTGACGCGCAAATTCCGGCACACGAAATTCTCGGCGCTGGTCTTCAAGGACGATTTTCAAAAGTATAGAATCGACTCGATCGGATCGGCCACGGCGGGTTACGTATATGGCCGCCGTTACGATCAGGCAGGTACCAATTCGCGAGTAACGTACGGGGCTATGCTAACCGGTTTGGTAGGTAAAACGCTACCGATTTCCTGGCAGGCATTTAGTTACTGGCAAAGCGGCAAAGACCGTGATGGTCTGCAAATCAAAGATGCCTACCACTACGGAGCTAACTTGATGGTTCAGCGGGGAGCGCTTAGTGTTGGGCCTGGCTACGAGGTATTATCTGGTAATAACGACGCAACGATCAAAGCGGGTGAAACCAGTCGCTTCGATCCACTCTACGGTACTCCGCACAAATTCTGGGGCTTAATGGATTATTTCTATGCCGGAACCGGCTCACCGTCGGGTGGTTTGCAGGACGCTTATCTGAAATTCAAATACACTGGCAAACGTCTGATTACCAGCTTCGATATTCATTATTTCGCACTAGCGAATACAACCTTCAACAGAATGCCTGATGTTCCGGCTGCTACCCCCTTGTCGTCGAAACTAGGCATGGAGTATGACCTCATCGCGAATTATTCCCTCAATAAATTCACGACGCTGGAAGCTGGCTATGCCATCACGAACGGCACGAATACGCTGGAATATACCAAGCAGGGTACCATGAACCAGAAAGACAAAGTCGGTACGTGGGCTTACCTAATGATCAACATCCGCCCGGACTTTTTCGCGGTGAAAACAGCCGCTAAGTAGTCCTCCGGCAATCAATTTCTATTGCGTTTTCTGTCATTCCGACGATAGGAGGAATCTCAACACTTCCAGTCAGTCAAGTTTAAGATTCCTCCTATCGTCGGAATGACAAATGTTAATCGAACAATAGCCTAATCGATCTCTTTCAAACTCTCTAAACCATGAACTCAAATAAACCACTTACATCGCTAAACATTTTCAGCGTCAAGGGCATTCAGATGCGCACCTTCCACATCACGTGGTTAACCTTTTTCGTATGCTTTTTCGGCTGGTTCGGCCTAGCGCCATTGATGCCCGCTATCCGCGCTGACCTGGGCCTGACCAAACCACAAGTGGGCAACACGATCATCGCGGCTGTATCGGCCACAATTTTTGCGCGGCTGCTGGTTGGTAAGCTCTGCGACACTTGGGGACCACGTAAAACTTACACTGCACTTCTAGTGCTGGGTTCATTACCGGTTATGCTTGTTGGATTGGCGCACGACTATACGACCTTTCTGTTGTTCCGGCTGGCGATTGGTACCATTGGCGCGTCGTTCGTGATTACGCAATTCCACACATCAATGATGTTTGCCCCAAAAATCAAAGGCACGGCCAACGCCGTAGCCGGTGGTTGGGGTAACCTTGGCGGTGGCATTACGCAGTTAGCTATGCCCATGATCATGGCGGCTATCGTTGGCTTTGGCTATACAAAACCCGAAGCGTGGCGGATAGCCATGATTTTTCCCGGTGCACTGATGCTGATTATGGCGTTTATATATTACCGGTACACGAAAGATACGCCGGATGGTAATTACGCCGAAGTTGGATACTCAGCAGCTAAAGGCGAGAAAGTAAGCTTCAATAAAGCCGTTGCCGACGTTCGCGTGTGGGCGCTGGCGCTGGCCTACGGTTGCTGCTTCGGCATGGAAATTACGTTCGATGGCGTAGCGGCCTTGTATTTTTTCGACAATTTCAAGATGGAAGAAACGCAGGCCGGTTTCTGGGCGATGCTCTTCGGTGGCATGAACATTTTTGCCCGGGCGCTCGGTGGTATTGTGGCCGATAAAGTCGGTGCCAAATACGGTATGCGTGGTAAAGGTATCCTGCTGGCTAGCATGTTGCTTCTGGAAGGCGTCGGTATTATGCTGTTTGCTCAGGCCGGTAATCTGCCGCTGGCTATTATCTCGATGTTGACTTTCGCGCTGTTCCTGAAAATGTCGAATGGCGGTACGTATGCCATCGTGCCGTTTGTTAATCCCAAAGCGGTTGGTACGATCTCTGGCGTCGTAGGCGCAGGTGGTAACCTCGGCGGGATGCTAATGGGCTTCCTCTTCAAATCGCAATCCATTACGTACAGCCAGGCTTTTCTCTACATCGGTGGGGCGGTCGCTATTATTGGCTTGTTGCTCTATTTAGTCAACTTCGGCAAAGCCGTCGTGGTTGAACCTGCCGAAGCCGAATTGCAAACAGCGTGATAATAATAGAACGCAGATTTTTAAGATGATTATGATTTCTGCAGATCAATTAGTAAGCCTCATGATAATCATAAAAATCTGCGTTACAACTAATTAGAGTAAACTATGGCTCACCAAACGACCTGTTGTTATTGTGGAGTTGGCTGTGGAATTGTGGTCAACCAGGAACCTAGCGGCCGCTTAACCGTGGAGGGCGATAAGCAGCACCCGTCCAATCGGGGGATGCTTTGCTCGAAAGGGATGAATCTACATTACACAGTCATGGACCAGTCGGACCGGCTGTTGTATCCGCAGATGCGGCTCAACCGGAATATGCCGATGCAGCGGGTGAGTTGGGATGCTGCGCTGGAACGTACAGCCGCTGTTTTTAAGACGTTTATTCAAAAATACGGTCCTGATTCCGTTGCGTTTTACCTGTCGGGTCAATGCTTAACGGAAGAATATTACCTGGTCAATAAGCTTATTAAGGGTTTTATCGGCTCGAATAACATCGATACAAATTCCCGATTGTGCATGAGTTCGGCAGTGGTTGGTTATAAACTATCACTGGGCGAAGATTCGGTGCCGGTTTGCTACGATGATATTGAAGAGGCTGATTTGTTTCTAGTCGAAGGCGCAAATCCAGCCTGGTGCCATCCCATTCTCTGGCGTCGGATTGAAGCGCATAAAGCGGCTAATCCGCACGTCAAAATCATCTGCGTCGACCCCCGCCGTACCGATACGGCCCGCTCGTCGGATTTGCATTTGCCGATTCGGCCCGGCACCGACATTGTGCTCAACAACGCCATCGGCCGGTTACTGATTGAGAACGGCGATATCGATTTAGATTTCATTACCGACCATGCTGATGGGTTTTCGGCTTATCAGGAACAAGTAATGCAACGGTCAATCAACGAAGCTGCGGAAATCTGCGGTATTCCGGCCGAAAGCATTCAAACCACCGCTGACTGGATTGGTCGCTCGAAAGGCTTTCTCTCGCTCTGGACGATGGGCCTGAATCAGTCGGTAGTTGGCGTTAATAAAAATCTATCGCTGATTAACCTACATCTGATTACGGGTCGAATCGGTAAACCCGGCAACGGGCCGTTCTCGCTTACAGGGCAACCCAACGCGATGGGCGGTCGCGAGACGGGTGGTCTGGCTAACATCCTACCTGCTCACCGCGAAGTAACGAACGCGACTCACCGCGCTGAAGTCGAAGCGTTCTGGAATAGTCCGGTTAAGATTGCGGATAAACCCGGTCTGACCGCCACTGAGATGTTCGATGCGCTGGCCGATGACAAGCTCAAAGCCATCTGGATTATCAACACAAATCCGCTGGTGAGTATGCCCGATGTAAATGCGGCTGAAAAAGCGTTGAAGAACGCCCGTTTTGTCGTCGTTCAGGATGTGTCGAGCCGGGCCGATACAGTGCAGTTTGCTGATGTCGTGTTACCTGCTGCTGCCTGGCTCGAAAAAGAAGGTACCATGACCAACGCTGAACGTCGGATTGCGTACTTACCTAAGGTACTCGACGCGCCCGGCGAAGCGCTGCCTGATGTAGAAATCATCTGGCGATTTGCCCAGAAGATGGGCTTTGGGTCATATTTTACGTATGCTGGTGCCTCCGAGGTTTACCAGGAGTATACACGCCTAACAGCCGGAACAAATGTCGATGTAACGGGCGTGAGTTATGAGCTGCTGAAGCAAAAGCGGACAGTGCAGTGGCCGTTTCCATCTCAAACCCCACGCCAACCGAGCGTGGGGTCTGGCACTAAACGACTCTTTACGGATCATCGGTTTTATACAGCGAATGGGCGGGCGCAGATTCATGCGGTGCCGGATGGTAATGCGTCGGAGCCTACGGATAAGGATTTTCCGTTGATCTTGACCACAGGCCGTATCCGCGATCAGTGGCATACCATGACCAAAACGGGTCGGGTCGCTAAGCTGAAGCAGCACATCCCAAAGCCGTTTCTGCAAATTCATCCTGAGGATGCCAAAATGCGTAGTATTCAGGAGGGGCAATTAGTCGAGGTACGTGGTCGTAGGGGAAAAGTTCGCGTGAAAGCGCAACTCACTGAGGATGTGCGGCAGGGTCTGTGTTTTCTGCCGATGCACTGGGGTAAAGTGTTGAACAGCAGCTTAAACCGGGCTAATAACCTAACGAACGCGCTGGTTGACCCACGCTCGAAAGAGCCAGATTTTAAATTCACGGCGGTTGACGTACAACTGTATCGGAAACCGGTCGAAAAGATTATCATCATTGGGGCTGGTTCGGCTGGATTAGGGTTTATAAACACGTACCGAGCCCTTAATACGGAAGACGAAATTCACGTCTTTTCGAAAGAGATTTATCCGTTCTACAACCGGGTTTTACTACCTGATTACATCAGCGGGGCACAATCGTGGGAGCAACTCGTTAAACTGCGGGAAGACCAGTTTACCGAAGCGAACATTATTGTGCATAAAGGCGTAGGTATTGCTCATATTGACCGGCAGGCCAAGGTTGTTGTGGATACCAACGGCGTTGAGCACACCTACGATAAAATCCTGCTGGGTACGGGTAGCAGTGCGTTTATGCCCAAAGGCATTCCTCGGTTATCGGGCATTTTTAACATGCGTTCCCGGCTCGATGCGGATTCTCTATTGCCATTTTTGAGCCAGGAAGACCCACATACCGTTATTGTCGGCGGAGGTTTGCTGGGCCTTGAGCTGGCGGCTTCGCTAAGACAGATTGGTGTTCGGGTGACGGTTATTCAGCGGGCCGGGCGATTTATGGAGCGCCAACTCGATCCCTTGGCGAGCGAGTTGCTCTATCTCGAACTGCTGGACCGGAACATCGATATCTACTTTAACGAAGAAGTGCAGACATTCATGGGCACCGATCGGGTAGAAGGCGTTCAGTTGAATTCGGGCAAACGCATTGCTTGTCAGGCGGTGGTTATCGCCATTGGCACGGTCCCATCTACCGACCTTGCGCGAGAATCGGGTTTAACCTGCAATCGGGGGGTAGTTGTAAACGATTACCTGCAAACGTCTGACCCTGACATTTTTGCCGCTGGCGAAGTGGCGCAATGGAACGGGCAAATGTGGGGAATCACGCTGGCTGCCGAGCAACAGGCTGAAGTAGCTGCCCGGTTCATCGCAGGTGATATTTCTGGGCCCTACCAGGGCAGTCTGGCGATCAGCATTCTGAAAATGGAAGGGCTACATCTGTGTAGCATGGGGATTACCGAAGTGTCCACTCAGGCGAGCCACGACTATGAAGAAATTGTTTTCATCGATAAGGCGAAGCGGTATTATAAAAAGTGTATTGTTCGTAACGACAAATTAGTCGGCGCGATTCTGGTCGGTGATAAGAACGAATTCGCTGAATTCCGCGACCTGATTGCCAATGGTATTGAATTGTCAGAAAGACGATTGCAACTTCTGCGCGCCAGCAAAAAGGTTGATCCCGTTGAGGGTAAACTCGTTTGTTCCTGCAACACCGTTGGGCAGGGTAACCTGGAAAGAGCCATTAAAGCCGGTTGCACAGATTTCAGCCAACTCTGCCAACAAACTGGCGCCGGAACCGGCTGTGGCTCCTGTCGACCGGAAGTGCGAAGCATATTGGAGAAGATTAGCGAAAGAGTGAATGAGCGAAAGAGTGCCATTACGTAAATCAGCCTCCGTTCGCATATTCGCTCATTCACTCCGCATCGGCGGTCCGATTTCATTCTTTCGCTCTTTAAATCTATGCGCGATTACTACAACGTAAAAATCAACCTGCCTGCCGGAATTGTGTCGCCTGGCGCGTTGCAGACGGTGTTGCAGTTAGCTTACGAGGCTAAGGTCCGGACCGTGCGGTTTGGCGCGCGTCAGCAATTACTGATGACGGTGCATTATGAGGACATGCGGTTTCTGGAAAAAGACCTGAAACAGCATTCTGTTATGTACGAAGTAAATACGGATCAGTTTCCTAATATCATTAGCTCATACTGTGGGGAAGATGTGTTTCGGACGGGTGACTGGCTGCGTGAAAGTGAATATCATACCGTGCTGGACCAGTTTGATTATCAGCCTCGGCTGAAGGTCAATCTGTCGGACGCTAGCCAGAGTTTTACCCCGTTTTTTACCGGAAATCTAAACTTTATCGTGTCGACGGAACCCCATTTCTGGCATCTTTATGTCCGACCGAAGCAAAGCAATACACTCTTTCACTGGCCGGAGTTGATTTACACTAACGACATTGGTCGGCTTGCCAGAGTTGTTGAAGATACCACGCTGGATCAGGGTTACCACGATAGTGAAACCTTATACAAAACCGTCACGTCAGAACGCAATTTTATTACGCAACCCGCCACGCAGGAAGTTGACTTACCCGAATTTTCGTTGCCCTATTACGAAGGATTTAACCGTTACGGACAGCGATCTTGGCTAGGGCTTTACCGTCGGGATGAACAGTTTTCCATTGCGTTCCTGCTGGATGTTTGTGCGCTATGCCTGAAAACGCGCATTGGTGAGCTATGTACAACGCCCTGGAAATCACTTATTATCAAAGGCATCGAAGAGAAAGATCGTGCGGTCTGGTCGTATGTACTGGGTAAGCACAATATCAATGTACGCCATGCGGCTAACGAACTAGCCTGGCAAACGGAAGATCACACCGACGAGGGAACGGCCATTAAAAACTACGTGATGCAATATTTTGAGAAAGCCGATACCCGCACGTTTGGCCTATGCTTTGGCGTTCAGACCCGGCCCAAATCTGAAGTGTTTGGCTCTGTGCTAATCCGCAAACGCCCGTTGCTACGAGTTGGGCAACTGTCCTTGTTCAGCGTTTACGATCTGTATTTCACTGAAAACTTCAACCCCAACAGCCGAACGTATCACCTGTTTGAGAAAGGGCTCTTCAAACTGCACGTACCGAACCAGATGGCCCGGTTATGTCGAAAATTCAACAGTCGGCGCTGGCAGGACAATTCGGAGATAAATCGATCCGAGCCGGAGAAATCAGACGGTATTTTGGCAGACGTGACTTTGATTCATCAATGCCCACACTGCTTTACTGTTTATGATCCGCAGTACGGTGACGAGCGACATGGTATTCCGGCAGGTAATACATTCAGTAAATTACCGGCCGATTATACCTGTTCTACCTGCGATGCGCCAAAAGCGGAGTTTAAGGAGATACGGTTGGAAATGAGTGCGGGTTGACTATAGTTTCTGATGTGATGTCAGGCTCTCAAACCTGACATCACATCCTGGAATCCTGAAACTGTTACAAATTCTTTTGCCAGCGCTCGCGCAACTGAAGTTGTTGCGGGGTGGCCTGCGGGTCAGGCTCAAACGTGTACCGCTTTACTTCGTCAATTTCCTGCATGGTGGGCATGAGCGAGATTTCCTGCCCGTTCCGCCGGACAACCAGCGTGTATGAATCACCAGCCTTTAAGTCGTTAATCGTCTTCCGGATGACAGACAGCGTCGACGAGTTAACAGGCTGATTATTAAAGCTAACGACTTCATCGTTATTCTGTACCCCAATCTGGCGCAACGGCTCACTTACTTGCCGAACACGAAACGTGTCATTTACCGGCACCAAACGAAGTCCCAGGGAAGGGAGTTTCCTGCCTGTCGTTACACTCGGCGAATACTTAATGCCTAGTTTGCCGTAATACTCCTGCAAGGGCAGCGGCTGCGCATCCTTGACGTACCGGTCGAAAAAGTCTGCAATTTCAGGGTAAGTTTTCTGCGTAAAAATGGTGAAGAATTCCTTTTCCGGGAAGGGTCGATTAGGCCCGTAGGTCTTAGCCAAGTCGTTGATTACCTCCCGTAGCCCCCGCGTTCCGCCCGACAATTCGAGCAGGCGAATATCTAGTAAAGCACCTACCAGCGCACCCCGGTTATAAATGTTTATGTATTGCCGTTGGCCTTCTGGTGTGTAGCAGGTTAAGCCTAATTTAACCAGGCTATAGGTTGAATCCAACTGCTTGTCAACCTGCACTTTCTGGCTCATTTCGGTGCAGTATTCAGGTAAGTCGATTAGACCGCCCCGCAGCCGCATCATCGTATTAGCCCATTCCGTTACGCCCTCGTACAGCCACAAGTGTTCTGAAGGGGTCGGGGTTACAAAATTGAACTGTTGAATAAGCTCGCTGTGGATATTCAGTGGGGTAACGACATGAAAAAATTCGTGGGCAGCAATATTAGTTGCTCGGGCGGCCAACTGGGGTGAAAACGGCTCTTCTTTGAAAATATATTCCGAGCTGTAGGAGTGTTCCCAAGCTCCCCAGGATTCGTCTTCAAAGTGATAAAGGAAGGCATACCGCTTAACCGGAAGTTGCTTTAAAAATTTCCCGGCTGCCGTTAGCATGGCCTGCATACCGTCGAGTAGTTGCTGTGAGGTAACCTGGGCTGTTTTGGAATAAGTGTACATCTCAATAGCTGCACCGCCCACAGTCGTCTGTGCCTTGGTTAACTTTCCTAGCAGTATCGGTGAATCAACAACACGGTCGTAGTTATCAGCGAGATAATAACCATCACGGGTCTTATCTAAGGCTGTTCCAACGACCCAATCCGCTGGGTAATTAAGCTTGATAGCCAATGGCGTGGCTTGCATTCCGGTTGGAAAACCGAACACATCCTGCCCGTTAATCAGCACATGATCCTGCTCGATGGAGGTGCCACACATGCGATAAATAACATCTTTATCGACATGTGTATCCCAGGTTTCGGCGATGTGGTATTGAATTTCGCGCACCTGCTCTGGCTGGTCGATTTTCCACTGATTTGTCGAAATCTGCTGTGTTTTCAACTCAGCTCCTTTCTTATCGAATGCCTTAAACAAGCGCACAAAGCGGCCGATGTCCATCACCTGATAGGTTCCGGGAGCCGTAGCCGCAAACTGATAGACTGCATTTGCAGCGCCAAATCCATTTACGTGCAATGTGACCTTAAACTGGTCATCAGCACGATCGTTTAGGTTTACTTCGTAGAATAGTGGGGCAGGCTGAGCAGCCCAGGCAGTTATGGATAGAAAACAAGCTAGTAGCCACGCTACTACTACGCGTTTTTGAGTGGTTATAGTACGCATAAAGGTGTTATGTCTTTGTCATCCCGACACTAGGGGGATCTTCGGTAGATGATAGAAATATTCCTTTACTGAAGATCCTTCCTGCGTCAGGATGACAAATCTAAAAAGGCTTAAGCAGTATACCAGCGAAAATGGACAACAGGTAGAAAAGCGGGATTTGCGGATGCGCTGAAAAAATGGTATCCTTAACCTGTGACTCAGCACACTAACGACCTCAAGCAGCAAATCGAACGCATTCTCCGTTGGGAACCCGCCAGCCACTGGCGACCGCGTGACTTTGTGCAGTTAAGCGAACTGATTTATAACCATACCAACCAAAAACTAGAAGCGAATGAGTTACAGAAATTTTGGGAGTCGTCAGTGGTTTCGTCGCCGGTTTTGTTGGATACGCTCGCCCATTTTGCGGACTATACCAGTTGGGATGATTTCTGTAAGCGAAATTTTTATGGCACCGTAGAAACCGATGATGAAACTCAGTTGCTGCACGCGCCGATGTGGGAAATTCCGATGCGGTGGGTTATTGTGATTTGCTGGTTATCGGTTATTGCCTCAATTTTAGTAGGTATTTTATTGATCGTGAAGCGCTAAACGATTCACGTTTTTCAATCGTTACTTATACGTAATTTTTGTTCTAAGACATAATCAATCTTAAACGACCAGATGGTACGTTTTCCCCTTACACTGAGTTTGTTTGTCAGCGCGACGCTGGCTTTAGCACAGCCTTCTCCGAGAGCTAAATCGACAACTGCTAAAGCTACGCCGGTAAATCTTAATAGTCCAATTCCGGTTGATCCAGCCGTGAAAGTCGGTAAGCTACCCAATGGGCTGACCTATTATATCCGCAAGAATACCGAACCGAAAAACCGTGCTGAACTCAGGCTGGTTATTCGTGCCGGATCGGTGCTGGAGGCTGATAATCAACAAGGATTGGCCCACTTCATGGAGCACATGGAGTTTAACGGTACGAAGAATTTTCCCAAAAATGAGCTGGTTAACTTCCTGCAATCGTCGGGGGTTCGTTTCGGTGCCGACTTGAACGCTTACACGGGTTTCGACGAAACCGTGTATCAATTGCCTGTTCCAACTGATTCAGCCAACGTTTTTAATAATGCGTTTCAGATTTTGGAAGACTGGGCGCATAATGCCACTATCGATCCCCTTGAAGTAGATAAGGAACGGGGGGTAATTCTGGAAGAACGACGGCTCGGGCGTGGTGCTGGCCAACGAATGCGTGACCAATATTTTCCGGCGCTGCTGAATAATTCGCAGTATTCCAAACGATTACCCATCGGTACCGAGCAAGTCCTGACGACGTTCCGACCCGAAACGCTCCGGCAGTTTTATGCAGACTGGTATCGGCCTGATCTAATGGCGGTAATTGCTGTCGGCGACTTCGATATAAAGCAGGTCGAAGGTATTATCCGGGAGAAATTTGGGCGGATTCCAGCCGTTAAGAATCCGAAGCCGCGTGCAGAGTTCGAGATTCCGTCCCACAAGGATACAAAAGTGGTTATTGTAACCGATCCTGAGCAGCCAAACACGGTCATTCAAGTTATCTACAAACGTCCCGAAATCAAGGAGAAGTCGCTGAACGACCTGCGCGAGAGCATCAAGCGTGGCTTGTTCAACACGATGCTGGGTAACCGGATTCAGGAATTAACGCAACGTGCTGATCCGCCATTCTTGGGCGGTTATAGTAATTATGGGGATTTTTTGGGTAATCTGGATGCGTTTACGTCGATTGCCATAGCTAAAGAGGGCAACGTCGAACGGGCTATTCGGGCGGTACTCGATGAAAACGCCCGCGTGAAGCAATTTGGTTTTACGCCCACCGAACTATCCCGCGCTAAGCAGGAATTTATGACAAGCGTTGAGCAGGCCTACAGCGAGCGCAACAAAACCCGCTCTGTTAATTACGTAAATGAGTACGTCCAGAATTTCACAGACAAGGAGCCTTATACTAGCATCGAGTTTTATTATGACTTCCTGAAAAAAGAGCAGGACGGCATTAAGCTCGCCGAGGTAAATGCGCTGGTTGATCAGTTTATTCACAACGATAACCGGGCGGTGATCGTGATGGCCCCGGAGAAAGATAAGGGCAAGCTTCCGACGGAGGCACAGATTCTGAGTTACATAGACGATGCAGGTAAAGGACTGACGGCTTATGAAGATAAAACGATCAACAGTCCGCTGCTGGCGAAGCAACCGGTCCCCTCACCAGTTGTGGACGTGAAGAAAATTAACGACATCGGCGTAACCGAATGGAAGCTCAAAAATGGGGTTCGGATTATTCTTAAACCGACTGATTTTAAAAATGACCAAATCCTGTTTTCGGCTAGTAGTCTGGGAGGTACCTCGCTCTACGACCTAAAAGACTTTCAGTCGGCGCGGTTTTCTTCGACGCTGACAGCCCTTGGCGGTACGGGTGAGTACAATCAAATTCAACTCGGTAAATTTCTATCGGGTAAGCAGGTAAACGTGTTTCCATTCGTGGGTGAACTGAGCGAAGGCATCAACGGTAGCGCGGCCCCCAAGGATTTAGAAACTGCCCTGCAACTGCTTTACAGCTATTTTACACAAGCGCGTAAAGATCCTGATGTCGTCAAAGGGTTTCTGTCGAACCAGCGGAGTGCGTTGCAGAATCAGATTAATACACCGACGCCCCAACGGGTTTTTCAGGATACGGTGACGGTAACGCTTGGAAATAACAATCCTCGCAGGCAACCGCTTAAGCCTGAGGACTTAGACAAAATTGACCTTGATCGGGCCGTGCAAATCTTTCGGGAGCGCTTTGCTAACGCGGCTGATTTCACCTTTTTCTTCGTCGGTAACTTTAAAGAAGATCAGTTAAAGCCGTTAGTCGAAAAGTATCTTGGTGGGTTACCAGCAACGGATAAGTCGGAGAAGTTTAAGGATCTTGGCATTCGGGCACCAAAAGGTCAGGTTAGTAAAACGGTTTATCGCGGCCTCGATCCAAAAGCGTCGGTGCAGTTGATCTATGCAGGTGACATTACCTGGTCGCCAGAAACTACAACGCAGCTAGACGCTTTAGCCGAAGTGCTGGAAATCAAGCTGATCGAAAAACTGCGAGAGGAGGAAAGTGGCGTTTATGGGGTTAGCGCGAATGCCGCTTACGCGAAATATCCGGTGCCACGCTACACATTCCGAATCAACTTTGGCTGTGCACCCGACAACGTTGAAAAGCTCATTGCCAAAACACAGGAGTTAATCAACGACTTGAAGCAGAAAGGGGCTTTACCAGCAGACATCGCTAAATTCAAAGCGGAAACCCGTCGCGAAACCGAGGTACAGTTGAAAGATAACCAGTTCTGGCTCGGCTATTTGCAAAACCAATATTATAACGGTGATGCACCCGACGAAATCCTACACGAGACCGAACTGTTAGCCAAAGTAACAATCGAAAGTACCAAAGAAGCAGCTAACCAATATTTTGGACCTAATTATATTCGGCTGGTGCTGATGCCGGAGAAGAAGCAGTAACTTAATTGCTGGTAATAATATATATCGCTCAGATAATTGCACATATCACGCTTACTTATTTTACGAATCGTTTTAGTATAAAACCTAAAATGGTTTGTACTAACTTAATCGCTTCTTAGCTCAGGAATTTAGTTTGAGCAGTGAGCTAAGAAGCGATTAAGTTTTGTAACTATTCATTGACTTAGTTCCGTATCTTTACCCAATAGTTGCACCTCAATGGAAAGTACACTAATTGAAAGACCCGGTAAAGAAGCTGAAGTCGGCATTCCTATGTCGAAGCAGCAGTTCCTGAATTGGAATCCTGAGAATGGCTTTCTATATGAGTTTGAGAATGGATTAGCCATACCCACTAACGGAATGAAGAAAGCGGAACGTTATTTAGTCGTTAACATTCAAGATAAATTTGCCACGTTAAAAGCATATCAAGAAGGAGGACGATTGCTTGCTGAAACGGATTGCTGGTTGACTGAAAATCAAATGCGTCGGCCAGATCTAGCCTTTTTTTCAAAAGAAGCCATTCGCATCGTTGACGACAGTTCTGAACCGATACCTCCTTTTGTTATTGAAATTATATCTCCCACCGATACGGCTAAACACATTGAAGAGAAAGTAATTGAATATTTTGAAGCGGGGGTGCAGGTTATCTGGCATATTTATCCAGAACTCCGGATGGTTCGTGTGTCCACATCGCCAAGGAATAATGTGACTTGCTTTGAGAATGATTTCTTCAGCGCTACTCCAGCTATTCCAGACTTACAAATGACTGTTGATGAATTGTTTACGCTTTAGATTCGTAGCTAGTTGTTGGTCAAAAGTTAATAAAATATGCTAAATGACTGACGACTCAACCGGTACTCTCGTTTTTTTAATCGCTGCCATTCCTCCCTCTACGTTCACAACATTATCAAATCCTCGCGCTTTCAGAATGGAATTAGCTACCATGGAGCGATAACCACCTGCGCAGTGCACATAAACCAGCTCATTGTGTGGGATCTGGGCCATGTGGTCGTTCAGGTTATCTAGTGGTAAGTTATCGGCACCTTCAACGTGTTCGTCGGTAAATTCAGTTGGTTTCCGCACATCAACAATAGAAAGATTCGGATTTTGCTTCCAGCGATCGGCAAATTCTTCTGCTGAAATACTTTCAATCGTATCGATTTCTTTTCCCGCCTGCTGCCAGGCTGCAAAGCCACCGTCTAGGAATCCAATGCAGTTATCGTAGCCGACGCGAGCTAGTCGTAGCACCGTTTCGGCTTCCTGACCAACGGGTGTAACTAGAGCAATGGGCTGTTTCAAATCAGGAATCAGTGCACCAACCCAGGGCGCAAATTGCCCATTCAAACCAATATTAATGGCATTCGGAATAAATCCATGAGCGAAATCTACTGCATTCCGAACGTCCAGTACCAGCGCCCCCGTTTCATTAACGGCCGACTCGAACGTATCGGATGAGAGCGGCTGGCTACCACGTTGCATAACCTGATCAATGGATTCGTAACCTTCCTTGTTGAGTCGGGCATTTTCGGCAAAATAAGCGGGAGCGGTTGTCAGGCCATCCAGCACTTTTTGGATAAACTCATATCTCGATTTTGCCCGCAAAGCATAGTTGAAGCGTTTCTGATTACCTAAGGTGTCGGTTGTTTCCTTGCTCATATTCTTGCCACAAGCTGAACCCGCGCCATGAGCCGGATAAACAATTACATCGTCAGCCAGTGGTATTATTTTGTTGTGCAGACTGTCATAGAGCATTCCCGCTAAATCACGCTCGGTTATGTTTCCTTTCTGAGCAAGATCCGGACGGCCAACATCGCCAATAAAAAGCGTGTCACCTGTGAAAATGGCGTGATCTTTCCCGTTTTCGTCGATAAGTAGATAGGTAGTCGATTCGGGCGTATGACCGGGTGTGTGCAGTACTTTAATCGTTATCTTCCCTAAAGGAAATGTTTCACCATCCTTAGCATGGTACACGTCATAATGGGTAACTGCTTTGGGGCCGTATACGATAGTAGCGCCAGTTTTTTTAGCTAAGTCTAAATGTCCCGACACAAAATCGGCATGAAAATGCGTTTCGAAAACGTACTTAATGGTTGCCTCGGCTTTCTCAGCTCTGCGGATATAAGGCGTAGTTTCCCGAAGAGGGTCGATAATGGCGACTTCGCCGTTGCTTTCAATATAGTAGGCGCCTTGAGCAAGGCAGCCGGTATATAGTTGTTCAATAATCATACGTTGGGCGGGTAAAATTCCACTTTTTAATACATCTCGGGCTTCCACCCATCTTATAGCACTTCCTTCAGAATCATATACGTCGCCACTACTAGTACAAACCAGCCAAAGCTTTTCTTCAGTTTGTCAGGGGCTACAAAGCGGGCAAAATACATACCGACAAAAATGCCGATGATAGACAAACCCGTAAATGGTAGCAGAAAATTCCAGTTGAGGTTGGTATGATGAATATCGCCCAGAAAACCGACAAACGAATTAATCGCAATAATCAGCACCGACGTAGCCACCGCTCGGTGAATGGGTAAACCAGCTAGCAAAACCAGCATTGGTACAATGAGAAAGCCCCCACCTGCGCCGATAGTGCCTGTCAATAAACCAACCGCAAGTCCATCAAGGCTTAGACTACCATAACGAGGCCGTCCGTCGGCGGCTTCACCTTCCTCCGGCCGGTCATTGCGTATCATCGCTCGTGCTGCGATAAGCATCACAAAAGCGAAGAAATACAGAATCGCATCGCTTTTCGACAGACTGAACCGCTCAAACTGAAACATAGGATCGGGGAGAGCAGGTACCAGAAATCGTCGACTTAAATAGACGCTTACAAACGAGGGGAGAGCAAAAGCCAGCGTAACCCGAAAATCTACACTTTTTTTCCAGAGATGATTCAGGGAGCCAACCAGCGAGGTTGAGCCAACAACGAATAGGGAATAAGTAGTAGCTAGGACTGTTGGGATATGAAAGACATAAATAAAAATCGGCACTGTCAGGATAGAACCACCGCCCCCTGCTAGTCCAATCACTAAGCCGACTACAATGGCTGAAGTATACCCAAATAATTCCTGACCGCTCATTGTGCGGCAAAACTACATCTCACACGCCAAAGTTTAGTCTATAGACTAATGAAAACGCTCTTTGTCGTAACGACAAAGAGCGTTTTCATTAATAAGCTATTCAGAAATGTTATTCCTGCGGGTTATTCAGATTGCTGTGCTGACGACTATAAGCGAAGTAAACAATCAGTCCTATTATACACCAGACAACAAATGTGATCTTTGTATCTGTACGCAGATTCCACATTAAATAAAGGTTGGCTAAAATACCGAGTGTCGCAATAACAGGCAGGGCTGGAGTTCTATAAGGACGATCAAGGTTCGGCTCCCGAACGCGCAGCAGCCACACAGCTCCGCAGATCATGGCAAAAGCGAACAGCGTTCCTGAGCTGGTTAACTGCGATACTTTATCAATCGGCGTAACAGCCGCGACAATTGACACAATAGTCCCTACGAAGATGGTGCTTTTCCAGGGTGTTTTAAAGGTTGGGTGAATTGAGGCAAATAGTCCTTTAGGTAAGAGACCATCCTTAGCCATGCCCAGGAAAACCCGCGTCTGGCCGAGCATCATTACAAGCATTACTGATGTCAGTCCAGCAATAGCAGCAATTGTTATCAGATAAACAGCCCAGTTTAGACCTGCATCAGCAAAGGCCTGAGCAACAGGTGCTTTCAAATCCAGCGTATCGTACTTGACCATACCCGTCAGAACAAGTGAGACTAAGATATATAGGGCCGTACAGATAAGTAATGATGCGATAATTGCAAAGGGGACGTCTTTTTTAGGATTGATTGCTTCGCCAGCCTGTGTCGAAACGGCATCGAATCCGATATAAGCAAAAAATACGATACCCGCTGCTGTAACAATACCATTCCAGCCAAAGTGTGTTTGACCGCTGTCGTCTAGCCTAGGAGTTGGAATAAACGGCGTCCAGTTAGCGGTATCAATGAAGAAGAAACCAGCGATGATAACAAAAATGACGGTTGCCACTTTCAGCATAACGATCAAATTGTTTGTGCTGGCTGCTTCCTTAATGCCTTTAACAAGAATATAGGTTACGACCCATACGATCAGTAGAGCTGGCAGGTTAATAGCAAACGTAAATTCAGGAATATTCTGACCGGCGGCCCGTAGCATATCGGCTTTTTCGTGGGCCGTTACCGGGTCGTTCATGAGCCATAAGGGCGGTTCTATGTGGAATAAATGGAGAAATTTCTCGAAGTAACCTGACCAACTTACTGCCACAGTGGTAGCGCCCATCATGTATTCAAGAATCAGATTCCACCCGATCAGCCAGGCAAATAATTCACCAACTGTACCATACGAATAGGCGTAGGCCGAGCCCTCTACTGGCAGGATCGATGCAAATTCGGCATAACACAGAGCTGCGAATGTACAGGCAACCCCGGCGATAATGAATGCTAAGGCTAAAGCCGGACCTGCCCACTCGCGGGCAGCTATGCCGGTTAATACGAAAATACCGCCCCCAATGACAGCACCGATGCCCAGCGAGGTTAGGCCCCAGCGGGTCAAAACTCGTTTAAGCTCACTCTTTTGCGCGTCGGCGGCATAAGCCGAAAGCGGCTTTTTGCGCATCACGCTGGTATCTACTGGTTTTAGTCTGGTTTCCATGCAAGAAAATAGAGTTTGGTGATTGTGTCGTTTCGAAAAAGATTCTGTAGGGTAAACGCTGGGAAAGATACGAAAAATAAAGAGCGAAAGAGTGAAAGAGTGAAAGAGCGTAAAAAATTGCCGGACGGCCAACGCTCTTTCACTCTTTCACTCTTTCGCTCTTTTATTCGATTACGATTGTGAAGGACGGATCAAAGGTTTCTTGTCTTTCTTCTCCTTCTTGGCTGTGAATTCGTCTGGAGTAGCCGGAGCCGCCGTCGTAAAGTCAGCTGGGATAGCGTCGTAGCCCGTTTTCTTCTCCACAACAGTTGCTGTCGTAACAGTTTCTTTCTCCTGATCACGGCTTAGCGCATCGACCACAATCGGCGTAGCAACGAACAGTGACGAGTACGTTCCGACGATAACACCGATTAACATAGCGAACGAGAAGCCCCGGATGGTTTCGCCCCCAAATATGAAGAGGACTAACAAGACCAGAATCGTAGAGAAACCAGTTACGGCCGTGCGGCTCAGTGTACTATTCAGCGCATTATTGATAATACTCGGGATGCTTTCTTTCTTACCCCGGTTCTCAGCGAGGTATTCACGCACCCGGTCAAAGACTACTACCGTATCGTTCATGGAATACCCCATGATGGTGAGCAACGCACCAACAAACGCTTGGTCAACGTCCAGTGAGAAAGGCAACCAACCATTGAAAATTGTGAAAATAGCCAGGATAATCAGTACATCGTGGAACATGGCTACTACGGCACCGTAACCAAACGCGAGTCGTTTAAACCGGATAAGGATATAACCGAATACGACAGCCACCGCCAACAGAATAGACCATAAAGCCGAGGTCAGAATATCGTAAGCAATGGTTGGCCCAACTTTCTGCGAGCTTTCAATCTTAGCCGGATTACCTTTAATGTTACTCAGTCCCTTGTAAATAGTTGCTTCAGCCCGTTTATCAGCTCCCGCCGAGTTATCATCAACGAGGTAAGGCGTCGTTACTTTCACCTGGTTAGAACCGATACCCGTACCACCGTAGGTTTTTACTTCCGGCGATGCACCCAGAACACCTTCCAGCGAATTCCGAACGTCATCGGTGCTAACTGATTTCTCAAAACGAACAACGTACGAGCGACCCCCTTTGAAGTCAACACCTAAGCCAAAGCCTTTGAAGATGGCCGATATAATACCAGCTGCAATGATGACCGACGAAACGGTGTAATACAGTTTCCGGCGCGATACGAAGTCGAAGTTCGAATCGGCAAACAGGTTCTTCGCCCACGATGATGAGAACGTCAGCGTTTTGCCGTTGCGGATGTAGTATTCCAGCAGCAGGCGGGTAATGAAGATAGCTGCAAACAACGATGTCAGGATACCGATAATCAGCGTTGTCGCAAAGCCCAGAATCAGACCCGTACCGAAAATAAAGAGGACGATACCGGTTAGGAAGGTCGTTACGTTCGAGTCGATAATCGACGACATAGCGTTTTTAAACCCATCAGCAACGGCCACCTTAAAGGTTTTTCCTTCGGCCAATTCTTCCTTAATCCGTTCGAAAATCAGTACGTTTGCGTCAACGGCCATACCAATCGAAAGTACGATACCGGCAATACCTGGCATGGTTAGTACCGCACCTAGCGAGGCCATAACACCTAACAAGAAGAACAGGTTAACCAACAGAGCGATATCGGCAATCAGACCAGCCCGGTTGTAGTAGAATACCACAAAGCCCAATACCAGCAGAATACCGACCAGCGACGACAGAACCCCGGCGCTAACTGCTTCCGAACCCAGCGTAGCACCGACTACACTTTCTTCCACAATGTTAGTAGGAGCAGGTAACTTACCGGCTTTCAGTACGTTAGACATATCTTTGGTTTCTTCCACTGTGAAGTTACCCGAGATGCTCGAACGACCGTTTGGAATTTCGTTCTGTACGTTAGGAGCGGTATAAACCAGGTTATCCAGCAGAATAGCCACTGGGCGACCTACGTTAGCTGCCGTCAGATTACGCCATTTGCGGGCACCTTCTGCGTTCATGTTCATTGTTACTTCCGGACGGCCACGGTCGTCATAATCGTTCGTCGCATCCGTAATTACGTCACCTTCGAGGGGTGCACGGCCACCGGGTTTTTTCAGGAAATAGAGCGGCAGAATTTCTTTACCGTCCGTAGCTTTAAACGTCTTACGGTCCCAGGCGAAAATCGCATCGGCGGGGAAAAGGCCACGTACTTCAGGAGCGTTCAGCACAGCATTAGCCCGTGCCGTATCTTTCAGGTACACACCTAATTGGTCCTGGCCAACTGGCAAGAACAGTTGGGTTAATGCGGTTCCCTGAGCGGCAGCAGCGGCCGTGTCGGTTTTTGCTTTACCGGTCGAATCCGTTTTACTGCCCTGCGCTAACTGCGATTCCAGGCTCGATCCTTTATTAGCCGAACCGTTAGCTGGTGTCGTTACTGATGCTTTTAACGCTGCTTTCCGGGCAGTTTCTTCGCGCAACAGATAAGCGCCCATACCTTCGATAGCAGGAGCCAGTTCGTTCAGGCGGTAAACTTCAGTGAATTCGAGTTTAGCCGCCCCGGTCAACAGACGACGTACGCGCTCTGGATTATCAACGCCCGGTAATTCGATCTGAATCCGGCCTGAACCCGGTAAGCGCTGAATGTTAGGGTTAGCCACTCCGAATTTGTCGACACGAGCCTGAATGATCTGATATGCCCGGGTAATAGCGCCGTTTACTTCGTCGTTCAATAATTTCCGTACTTCGGTATCCGACGACTGGTAGTTGATTTTGCTACGGTTAGCACTGGTTGCGAATATACTAGCCAGTTTAGTATCAGGAGCCAATTTCTTAAATTCACTGGCAAACAGATCAACAAAGCTGGTGTTGCTGGTTTTCTGATCTTCCAAGGCCAGTTTCAGTGCCTGATTGAATTTCGGATCGCGGTTATTGCCCGATAGGCTGCGCAGAATATCAGCAGGTGATACTTCCAGCACAACGTGCATACCACCCTGAAGGTCAAGGCCAAGGCCAAGCTCGCGCTCGGTTACTTCCTGAAGTGTGCTACCCAGGTAAACAGGTTCTTTCCAGAGCGAATCCAGATAATGCTGCTTCTTGCCGCGGTCAACCACACCTTGTTTATTCGTAGCGTAAGCCTCCGCATCGGACTTAATGCCCCGTGAGACGAACGTAAACGACAGGAAGTAGATGCAAATGACTGCAATAACCCCCGTCAGAATGAGAATTCCGGTTCTATTTTGCATGAGAGACTAACGACCCACTAGGCCGTTAAGGAAAAAAGGATGTAATGGAGAATAAAAAACTGAATAGAAAAGCTGCGAGACCAATGGTCCTTGCTGGAACTAGGGCGCATTCGTGGCAATATGGTGCCCAAAAACGTGCTTGAAATACGAGAAGTAAAAATGCGGGATGGTAAACTGCCGGAGCAGTGGCGTACTAAGCAGTAACAGGATAATCAGCGTAGGAGCTGGAAGCAGAAAGGCCGTCTGACCAGATTCGCCTAACTGAACGGCGGGCGTAACAACGGCTTCGAACTGAGCAGCGCTCAGTTGCGCATCTTTGCTTTGAGAATCAGCCGCCTTGCCCGACTTAGTCTGTTCAGCAACCGGTTTTTTCGCAGTCAGTGCCTTCTTATGACCGATACCACTCGTTCCCCAAACAGCTGTGAACAGCAGCAGGGTAGCAAGCAGCAGACTTGAAAGACGTTGTATGACGCGTGGTTGCTTCATAAATTTCCTTAGCGGATGACAAATTTCATACCAATTTCGGACAAATACAAGTGGTATACCTGACAGGTTTTCAAAACATGTCAGGTCTGGGAAGATTAAATAGAAATACTTTACCTTGCGTTTATGAACTTACACGAATTTATTCAACTGGCCTTAGCCGAAGATGTTGGTGATGGCGACCATACATCGCAGGCTACTATTCCGGCTGATGCACAGAATCGCGCTCGATTGTTAGTTAAAGAAGCTGGTATTCTGGCAGGCGTTGAGGTTGCACAAGCCATTTTTGCTGAAGTGGATCCATCGTTTACAATTGAGGTGCTTATGCACGATGGGGCTACTATTAAGCCGGGTGATGTTGTTCTGACGGTTAGTGGTAATGCCCGCCATATTCTGACTGCTGAGCGACTGGTGCTGAATTGCATGCAGCGTATGAGTGGTATCGCTACCCATACTCGTGAACTGGTAGATTTGCTGGAAGGCACGCGGGCAAAGCTATTGGACACTCGTAAAACCACGCCTAACTTCCGCATTTGTGAAAAAATGGCCACTAAAATTGGTGGAGCCGTTAATCACCGTTTTGGACTGTACGACATGATTCTAATCAAAGATAATCACGTCGATTATGCCGGTGGGATTGAAGCCGCCATTGCCAAAGCTGTCTCTTATTTAAACGAAACCGGTCGCCAACTGCGAATTGAAATTGAAACCCGGAACCGGGCTGAGGTTGAAGCGGTGTTGAGAGTAGGGCAAGTGGACGTAATTCTATTAGATAATTTCGCGCCCGATGGCATCCGTGACATGGTGCGACTCATCAATGGCCGGTTTATCACCGAAGCTTCGGGCGGAATAGATGAGACAAACCTGCGGGCATATGCCGAAACAGGCGTCGATTATATTTCCTCCGGTGCTTTAACTCACCAGGTTAAGAGTTTGGATTTGAGTCTGAAGGCTTATTAGGGATAATAAGCTTGTTATAACGCGGGTGGCCACCCGCGTTATAACAGATATCATTTCGCAGGATTCTCGTCAATACCTAATCTGGGTAAAGCTGGATTAAGTACACGAGGAACAAGTTTCAGACGGTACACCCGTGTTCCGGCCACATCGAAATCGCAGCTATAAAAGCCCCGTTGCTTAACACCCCGGTAAACGGCCATATAATTCACCTTGGGTGGCCAGTTATTCAAGGCTAACTCGGCTGTAATGGCATCTACTGCTTTACGAAGATTGGAAAAGAAAATGACGGTCGGTTCACGTTGACGCAACGCATTAAGCGAACCGACATGCTGAAGAGTAACTTCATAGATAGTACGACTAGTCAATCGTAACGTTGGCTCTTTTTGGCGTTCTTCAAAGATTGGCTTCATACAAGGAAATAATACGAAAAATTGTGCCATTATTTTTCATATGCAAAACATTTTCTCAAGTATAGCCGTTTTATATCAAGTTGACACACTAATGCCTGACTTATCGCCAAAGTCAGGCATTTTTTATGGGCAAACCAGCACTATGCCTACCTAAATACTTTGGTCAGTTTTTTTTCAAGATCGCTTTCTAGTTTTAATAATCCTTCAGCGTTAGAAAGATAAGTAAGCGCCCGGTGATGGCGTAAATCGAACGGAATATCACTTGCAGACTGCGTTATTGGAATAACGAGTTTCCCAAGTGTATGAGCGACGCCAGTTTCATAAAACACATTCGGGTTGCGGTCAGTAAAATCAGTAATCACGGCTTTCGACGTAAAAATTAAATCAAAAACGTCCTGAATCAGGATGCTATTATCCCAAATGTCATCGGCGCGTTTGCAGACAATCCCCAATCGCGCACATACATTCCGAATAGCCACATAGGTGCCGTAGAAGCGGGTTTCAAACGGCATCATAACCGATAGGAGATTAGACTCAACTGGCTTATCAGGGATGCGGAATACGTCGGGCGCAAACGTAATAACCCGTTCAGGTGTAATAGCCTGAGCCGTAGATATAAACTCCGATATTGATCGACTACTTTGATGCATTGTTGCTTTCTTTGCTTCAACGAATCGCTCGATTTCGTATAAATTACTACTGCTTTCCGTTATCAATTTCGACAATACCTGTAGGCTGTTACCTTCATAATCATCATCCTTGAAATCCAGGCTGCGTAATAGCCGTGGATGATCTTCAATTAATTCAACGCTATCGGTCAGATACGCCAGTTTGATCCAGTCAGACTTAGTGAAATAGTCCTGAATAAATTCATGCAGGGCAAAAAGCCGAAGCGTCTTTTGTTTCGTTTGTCTGGTCATTGGATAATCTAGCGTTGATATGTTTTATAATACAAGTATTATATAAAATGCAATTATATTCAATTTTTGTATCGTACTCTATCATTGAGGATAATTTTATTTAAAAACACAAATCGGCCACAAAAGGAAGTAGATACTTACTTCCTTTTGTGGCCGATTTGTGCGTGTTGAAAAAATCAGATTAAGGATCGATGATTACAAAAAACTGGCACCCTACGCCACTATAGTTTTCGATGCCTGGAGGGCCTGAGATAACGCCAATACCCCCTGAAAATCTTCCGGAAACAGTTGATGTGCCTGTGCCTGGAAGCACGATGTTTTGTGGCTTACCCACTTGATCAGCTGTAAAAGTAACGTCTTTTGTAAATGTATAAAGTGTAGGAAAAGGAGATATATTGTACTGAACAGTTGCCCTTAAAGTATAATTACCTGCTATGGGCGGAGTAAATATCATTGGTTTTGTATTACTGGCGTCTAACGCTACTCCCTTTTTATAAGTGCCTGTCGCAGGTATACTGCAATCCAAATAATTGACCACAGTGACTGGAAAATTACACGTTCTGTTATTCGCAGTAAGTGTAAACGTGTAGGTTCCACCGTAATATGGTGCGTTAGAGGTGCCTATCAGCGTAACACTTTGTGGTTTTCCCACCTGATCGGTTGTAAAAGCTCCATTTATTGTAGAAAACGAAAATCCATCCTGTTCATCAGTTCTAAAAGTATAGTTACCAGCAGACGCTGGCACGACAGTCACCACTTTATATCTGGGGTTATTAACAGCAGATACTGTATTATAATAGCTTCCGGCGGGCGCTACATCCGCCTGGCAATCAATAGCAGAAATCCTTACCGGATTAAATACTATTGCCGGGCTTTGGCGATTCCACTGGAAGTTATACCAACAATAAACACCCGGCGTAACAGTATACTCGCCAGTCGTAGTGGCTGTATTGAAGATAATCATGCCATCAGTAGGATCGCCTGCCAACGCCCAGGTGACGTAATTAGGAAGGGCCACTTTAGGAGGCAGGAAGCCCCGATATATGTTTCCGGGATACGGCCCTGATTCTACTTCGAGAGTAGCTCCCTGATTGAGGTTATCAGTAGACGTACCAATTTTTACCTGGGCCTGCACACTTTGCCAGCAGAATGAAAATAGCCCGAACAGAAGTAGCATGCGCCGGGCAAGAGTAAAATAGTTGTGTTTCATAAACTGTGAATAGTGATTTGGTAGATGTACACCGAAAGATAGCTAACGGTCTGAAAAAGTTACTATTAGGTTGTATAAAACTGTGATACAATTACTACATAAAGGCGCAAAGCATCCCCGAAACGAAGCAACTTTCTGCTATTCTTTCGGAGAGGCTTTGCGCGTTTTAAAACAGATATGTTAAGGTGCTACAGGTATGTCAAACGGACAAACACCTGTATAATAAATTCCTGTAAAGGGGTAGGTGGTACCATAGTAAGGACCAGTGACGGTAATGTATGGCTTATAGGTACCACTAGATCTTGGAGTCCCGCTTGCTATCAGCGTAACAGGTTGTGGTGTGCCCACTTGTCCCGCTGAAAATGTGACAGTTTGCCTAAAAGCAAAATCAGGATTAACTGATCGGGGTGGCGTGATACTAGCGTCAAACCTATACTCACCTGCTAATGGTGGTGTGAATGTTATTTGCTTTGTATTACTAGCATCAAACGGGGTATTTACTTTATACGTGCCTGTCAGAGCACCACCACAATCGGCAGCGCTAGTTGGAGTAATCGTAAACGTGCAATAGGGTACATAATTATTGACTGGGCTAACTAATGTAAACGAGTCAGGGCTCCGTGGTACAGGTGATATTGGCCCCTGAGGTTTTAGATTGACAATCTGTGCTGTTCCTACTTGGGCCGGCGTAAACGTACCGGATCCACTAAAGCTGTATCCACTGGCTGAAGATGTATAGAATGAATAAGTACCCGAAGTAGCTGGTACAATACTTATTTGCTTAGCTTGTTTTAAATATGGGTAACTAGCCGTCAGGTCCAGACCGTAATCGAATACACCGATTAGCGCTGCGTCAGGTAGGCAATCAACCGAAGTAATTTGAGCTACTTTAGTGACTATTTCTGGGCTTTGACGATTCCATTGGTAGTTATACCAGCAGTAAATACCAGGAGTAACTGGATAAGTCCCGGTAGTGGTTGCTGTATTGAATACTAACATTCCATCGGTGGGCGTACCTGTCAGTGACCAGGTGCCGTAATCCGTAAGCGCTACCCGAGGTGGCAGAAACCCCTTATAAACATTTCCGGGATACGGACCCGCTTCTACCTCAAAGGCGGCTCCCTGATTAGTTACTCCTGTTGAGGCACCAACTTTTATTTGCGCCTGTGCATGCTGCCAGCAGACAGCAAGTAGCCCGAGCAGAAGTAGGATCTGTCGGGAAAGAGTAAGATAGATATGTTTCATAAACTGTGAATAGTGTTTGTATAAATGTACGTCCGAAAGATAACTAACAACCTAACAAATTGACTATCAAGATATATAAAACAGTGATACAATTACTATGCGTATCATAAAGCCTCCCGAAACGATAGCTAAAAGCTACTTCATTTCGGGAGGCTTTGCGTACTTTAGAAAAGATATATTAAGGAGCAATCGGTACACTATAACTACAAACGTCTTGATAAGTAATTCCTAAAGCAGGGCTTTTAATTATGAGCGAAGCGCGTAATGTCACTGCATGGGTCGGGGTATAAGCTATACCTACGGGTATCGTAACTGTCTGTGGTGAACCCACCTGAGCCGCTGAAAAAGTAACGGTTTGAATAAAATAAAAGGGAATTACAATAGTGTTCACTGGCTCATAAGTAAATGAAGTGAAGGTATAATCACCTGCCGCTGGTGGCGTAAACGTTACTTGCTTTGTGTTGCTGGCATCAAGTGGCGTACCTACTTTATAGATACCCGCCAAAGGACCACTACAATCGACTGCATTAGTCGTATTGATCGCAAACGAACAGTAACTGGTATTATAGCTATTGTTTACGTTAGGGCTCACCACAGTAAAGCTGCTTATTCCCGTAGCCCCTGCCGTTCCATTCGGCCGTAAGCTAATCGCCTGTGGTGTGCCTACCTGAGCAGTCGTGAATGTACCTGTTGCTCTAAATTGGATATTATTACTTGTTGAGCTAGTAAAGAAGTTGTAAGGTCCTGCAGAACCGGGTACAACGATTATTTGCTTAGCTTGGTTAAGGTATGGATAACTAGCTGTGAGGTCTAAAGCAGTATTATAAGGACCAACTGCGGCCACTCCCGGCTGACAATCAACAGAAGTTATTAGGGCAGGTTTAGTTGAATCATTCGCTGGACTTTGACGATTCCATTGGAAATTATACCAGCAGTAGATACCGGGCGATACGGCATAATCCCCGGAAGTAGTAGCCGTGTTGAAAATGACCATACCATCAGTAGGACTACCCGTCAGCGACCAGGTGGTATAGTTAGGAAGCGCTATTTTCGGAAAAAGTAATCCCCGATATATATTACCGGGATACGGGCCTGACTCTACTTCCAACGAGGCCCCCTGATTTATATCCTCATTAGAAGTACCAATTTTTACCTGCGCTCGGGCATTCTGCGAACTAATATTGTGTATCCCTAAAACAACTAAAAGATACATGAACCCTTTAGTATATGTAGATTCCATAAACTATTATTATTAATGTGTATATATATTTTTGAAAGATAATTATTAGAAATAAAATATACACATGAAAAACTCATTAAAAAATAACCCCCATTCCGTTAGAAATGAGGGTTATACAGTCTCAGTTTATGACTGATCTGAAACTTAAGCCAGCGCCGTTAGAACCGCCAGCGTACAAAGGCTTCCATGGCTTCGTATTCGGCAAGGCCCAGTCGGTTATAGAGGCCAGCCGTAGCGCGGTTACGCTCTTCGGCCCGCTGCCAGAATTCCCGCGAGTCGGTGCCCTGATAAACGACGCCATCTTTTTGCGACTGGTGTTTGAAAATACCCAGCCGCTTCTTCATCACCTGGTCAGGCGACATCGGTACAGCCATTTCAATTTCGTGAATGTCCCACTCAGCCCAGGCACCACGGTAGAGCCAAACCCAGCAGTCTTTCATAAAATTTTCCGGGGTCGCGTCCGACTGCTTCAACCGACGAACAGCCTCTAACACCGCATCCAGACAGACTTTGTGCGTACCATGTGGATCAGCTAGATCACCAGCGGCATAAATCTGGTGCGGCTTTACTTCCTCAATCAGCGCCATCGTAATCTTGATGTCCTCTTCGCTAAGGGGCTTTTTAGCAACCTTACCCGTTTCGTAAAATGGCATGTTCATGAAATGCGCATGCTCAACCGGGATGCCTACAAAGCGGCAGGTCGATTTGGCTTCGCCCATCCGAATCAGGCCTTTTACGTAGCGAACTTCGGGCGTGTCCATTTCGCTGTCTTTTTTGTCGCGCAGCGAGGCAGCCGCATCCTGGAAAATGCGAGTGGCTTCAGGACTTTTTATACCAAACTTCGTATTGAAATCAACTACATAATCGGCGAAACGCAGTGCTTCGTCATCGGCGACGGCTATGTTGCCTGAAGTTTGATAACCAATGTGTACTTCGTGGCCCTGATCACGCAGACGCTGGAACGTGCCCCCCATCGAAATAATATCATCGTCGGGGTGCGGACTAAAAATCAGGCAGCGTTTGTGGGCGGGTAAGGCCCGTTCGGGACGATTTGTATCATCGGCATTGGGCTTACCACCTGGCCAGCCCGTAATGGTATGCTGAAGCTGGTTGAAGACGTCGATATTAATGTCATACGATTGACCATACTGCGCCAGCAGATCACTCATACCATTATCATTGTAATCGCGGTCGGTCAATTTGAGAATAGGCTTACTCAGCGCCAGCGACAAATGAGTGACGGCCTTTTTCTTCATTTTATTATCCCAAACCACCGAATCCACCAACCAGGGGGTCTTCATCCGGGTTAATTCGGAGGCAGCCGCTTCGTCAATGACAAATAGGGCATTCGGATGGGTTTGCAGATACGAAGCCGGATTTAACTCAGTTACTGTACCTTCGACCGCGCCCCGAATAACCGGCGCTTTGCGTTCGCCCCAGGCCAATAGTACAACACGCCGAGCGCCCAGAATAGAGGCTACGCCCATCGTAATTGCCTTACGGGGGGTTTTAGGCAAACCGCCGAAATCGCCAGCCGCAGCCGCCCGAGTCGAATTATCGAGCATCATCAGGCGGGTGTGCGAGTTGATGAGTGATCCGGGTTCATTGAAGCCGATGTGCCCGTTACCACCAATGCCTAATAGCTGAAAATCCAGTCCACCGGCCGCTTCGATAGCCCCTTCGTACTGTTTGGCAAACTCGGCTACTTTATCGGCGCGAAGTGTACCGTCCGGAACATGATAATTTCCTTGTGAGATGTCTACGTGATCGAATAATTGCTCCCGCATGAACTGCCAGTAACTCTGTAAGGAGTCTGGTTCCATCGGAAAGTATTCGTCCAGATTGAACGAAATCACATTATTAAAACTTAGTCCTTCTTCGCGGTGCATCCGGATTAGTTCGGCGTACACGGTTTTAGGCGACGAACCCGTCGCCAGCCCAAGAACACAGTTCTTGCCTTCGGCCTGTTTTTGTCGGATGAGATCCGCAATTTCCTGGGCTACTGCCCGAGAGGCATCCTTCGCATCGGCGTAGATATGCGTTGGAATTTTTTCGTACGTGATGGCCGACTGAATTGGCCCACCTGAGGAAGTAATTGCAGGCAAGTCCACGCCAGATGGCTGCCCGTCAATATTATCGAGTAATTGAGACTCCGTAATCATGCGCTGCGCGGAGAAATGGTAAGACAGCACAAAGGTCGAAAAAAAAATCAGGCTGTTAACCAGTCGGTTTCACTCAAAGCTAGATTTTTAAAAAAATTTATTAACTGCAATTATTCGCTCGACTATCAATCTTGCTGACGCGCTAACTGGTCAGCCTCCATCGCAGTTCTTAAGGAAGTTAATCCATTCTGCTCATTAATAAGCCGGTGGGTTTCTGGATAATGAATGCCATTAACCTGATCCCTGAACATCAACCGTAGTAATTCACTGTACAGATGCTGCTTTTCGTCGCCGAAACCAAAGCGAATTTCAACCTGCTGATAAGCATCAAACGTTTTATGGCGGCCACGCAATGGGCGATCTTTACCACCAATATTGGCCGTCACATTTAACTGAGCGCCGGGAAATAGGTCCATAAGGGCACGAGTCGTTTCTTCATCAACCAGTCCACGAAGCACCATTCGGGTCGGTACCCACTCATACAGCGTAATATCACCCCGTTCAAACAGCAGTCGCATTTCCTGACGATCCATCCGACCGTTTTGCGTGAATCCGTGGTAGAAATTGACGAGTTTCCGACCTGTTGCATCATCACCATATTCAACCGTTGCCTGTACTTGATCTTCTATATCGTTGCTATCCGGACGCTTAACTAGTTGAGCCGCTTTTACGGTTCCGTCGCCCAGCCAGCCCGCAAACATATCGAAGAAGTGGACACCGTGTTCAATAAAAATCCCTCCGCTTTTGCTGCGATCCCAGAACCAATGTTCCGGTGTAAGTCCTTCATCACCAGCGTAGTTTTCAAAATAGCCGTGCAGAAATTCACCGAGTAGTTTCTTGTCGATTAAGTGCCGGATGCGGGCAAACATCGGATTATATCGTTGCATCAGGTTTGTTACCATCAGCAATCCCTTTTGCCGGGCCGTTTCAATCATTTCCTCGCCCTGTTCAGGATTCATAGCCAGCGGCTTTTCACAGATGACGTGTTTGCCAGCGTTAAGCGCTAACATAGCCTGTTGGTGATGCAAAAATGGGGGAGTAGCAATGTAAATCAGATCAACGTCGGGATGATTGACCAACTCTTCGATGCTATCCAGTTGATCTGCGCCAAAACGTTTGGCAGTGGCAATTGCCTCTTCACGTTTCGAACCGGCAATGGCGACTAATCTTGTATGAGGAATCTGCAAAAATTGCTGCACAGCAAATAGCCCGAAGCCGCCCATGCCGATAACGCCTATACGAATTTCCTTTGGTAAAGATGTGGCCGTTTCCATACGATATATCTGTTGTATTCAAAGAAACAACCATCCGCCGAGCGTTTATGTTAGCGTAGTGGCAATGAAGCAGCTTACGAGTGCTTACTCTACCACAAATTTAGCTAGCCACTGCGCCACCGTTGTACTGGTGAGATCAAAAATCAAATTTGGAAATATGCCAAGCAGTAATGCCATGATTCCCAGTGGAATTAGTAGTAATTTCTCCCGATTGTTGAGGTCGGAGAGGAGCGTAGAACTGGCCGCTGATAACTCAACTGAACGGACCCAGGCTGGCCCAAAAAACATGCGCTGAAGTGTCCAGAGAAAATAGGCTGCAGCCAGTAAAATGCCCGTTGTCGCCACTACGGTAAGCCAACCGGGTAGCCAGGGTGACTGAAAACTACCCATCAGCGTAAATAACTCGCCAACAAATCCTGAAAAACCGGGTAGTCCCAGCGAAGCAAAAAAAGCGATAGCGGTGAGCGTAGTGTACTGCGGCATTAGTTGCATAAGTCCTCGATACGAGTCGATACGGCGGTCGTGGGTACGATCATAAATAACGCCTGCAATGAGGAACAGCATCGCTGATAATACGCCGTGACTAACCATCTGGTAGATAGCACCGTTAATCCCTTCGGCGGTTAGCGACGCAATACCCAGCAGAACAAAACCCATGTGCGACACCGACGAATACGCAATCATTTTCTTGACGTCGGCCTGGGCCAGTGCGTTTAATCCGCCATAAACAATGGACAGCGTACCTAAACCTGCCAATGTCGAAGCGTATTCAGTAGCCGCATCCGGAAAGAAATTCCAGACAATACGAAGAAAGCCGTACCCACCGATTTTCAGCAGAACACCAGCCAGCACAACCGACACCGGCGTAGGCGCTTCGACATGGGCATCAGGAAGCCAGGTATGCAACGGAACAATCGGCAGCTTAATGGCAAAACCAATAAATATAGCCCAGAACGCGAGTATTCGGGCTGGTAAACCCATAATGATAGGCTCACTTGCTGGATTCAGGAAAGCGCCAGCTAAATAATTATTCCCGTCCGACAGATAGCGCATATCGAAGGTATGAACAATATGCGCTGGATTTAATTGCCCATCCTGAAGATACTGCTGGATCACACGAACTGTCTCGCTCGTTGCCGACAACGGGTCTGGGATGATGCCAGACGCAACGGCTGTACTTATTGGGTCCATAACCGACAGATACAGACCAATCATGACGAGCAGAATAAGTAGCGAGCCAAGTAGCGTGTAAAGAAAAAACTTAATGGACGCGTATTCCCGACGTGGTCCGCCCCATAAGCCGATGAGAAAATACATGGGCAGGAGCATGAATTCGAAAAATAGGAAAAACAGGAAAAAGTCGAGCGCCAGGAAGCAGCCCATAATGGTGCCCGTCAGCAATAGATAGAGCGAATAATAGGCCCGCTCCGTATTGCGCGTCGGTTCGTGCTTCAAGTTCCAGGAGGATATAACGCCAATCAGCATCACAACGGCGGAGAGCAGCACAAGCGGTAAGTTAATGCCATCAACGCCAACCAGATAATCAATCGAAGCAATGCCTAAATTACCTAACGCTAGCGTGATCCAGTCGGCCTGCTCGAGGAGTTGATAGCCAGCTGTTTTCTGGTCGAACTGGCTGTAAACCAAGCTTGCTAATAGTACTTCTACTAACGTTATGGCCAGGGCGATCCACCGGTACTGCGCCGTTTGACGAGCTGGTAGAACGGCAACGAGTAGTGACCCTGCTAATGGAATGAATATGAGTAGCGAAAGGAGCATAGATAACACAGAAACTACAATAACCACCAGAGCAGCACGAGCAATCCAACGACTGCTGCGGTAATATAGGACTGCACCCGACCGCTCTGGATTGACCTGGTAATCCGACCTAGTTGACCCGCAAACCAAGCCACACCATTAATCAGCCCGTCTACGCCATAGCGGTCCAGGCCGCTGGTCAGATGGGCCAGCACAACCGATGAGACGCCAATGCCGTTAACCGTTCTGTCAACCAGGCGCTGATCGGCCCGATTGAGCAGTGCAGTTAACGCCAGTGTCGGATTGATAATGAGGGTTTGGTAAATCGTATCCAAAAAACCGTATTCCTGCGAAAGCCTGACGTAACTGCGGCTGGCATTGGTCGGCTCGCGCAAGCGAAAACCAGCTAGAATTCCTACTATAACCAATCCAATTGATGCGGGAGCTAACCAGCTATGCGTGGCTTCCTCTTCAGCGGGGATTAGCTGAAAAAACCAGCTACCGTAGCCTGAAAATGGATTTGCTGAAAACCAGAACCATATCGATAAAATGGCTAAGAGCACGACGGGGCCAAGCATAAACCAATCTGGTTCATGCGCCTGACTGAATGGCTGAGTTTCGTTACGATAGTTGCCGAAAAAAACCAATCGCCACTGGCGAGTCATGTAAAAGGCCGTTAATCCGGATGACAGCAATAACAGCACTGGAACCAAGTACATGAGTCCGTCATGCTGTGCCTGCGCCCAACTGAATGCACTGCCTAAAATGGCTTCTTTCGATAGAAAACCGGAAAGAAAAGGGAGTCCTGCCAGAGCAGCCGCACATACGGTATAAGCAGCAAACGTAATGGGTAAAGCTTTGCGTAGATCGCCCATTTGGCGCATATCCTGCGTGTTTACGGCGTGGATAACGGAACCAGCGCTTAGGAATAAGCCTGCTTTAAAGAAAGCATGCGTCAACAGATGAAACATCGCTCCACCAACATTACCCGTTCCCATGCCAGCCACCATTAGCCCTAATTGCGAGACGGTTGAAAAGGCTAATACCTTTTTTATATCCGTTTGAAAAACCGCTGAGTAACCACCCCAAATTGTAGTGATTGTCCCGATTAAGGCAATAACGGCGAGCGCATCCGGCGAGAGAAGCGGATGAATACGGGCCAGCAGAAAAATACCGGCAGCCACCATCGTAGCGGCATGAAGCAGGGCTGATACGGGCGTTGGTCCTTCCATCGCATCCGGCAACCAAGTCAGTAATGGAAATTGCGCCGATTTACCCACGCAACCCATGAATAAACATAACCCGAGCACAGTTGGAGTCGCTCCGTGTTCAGCAGTTAGGAGCGTTGATAAGTCAAGTGTGTCGAAATAAAGGTATGTCAGGAAGATACCGAGCAGAAAACCCATATCACCAATTCGGTTCATCAGAAACGCTTTTTTGGCGGCCTGGCTGGCAGCAGGGCGATCGTTATAAAAGCCGATCAGCAGATAAGACGCTAACCCCACCAACTCCCAAAAGGCATAAAGGACTAGTAGATTTCCAGCCAGGACAATACCAAGCATAGCCCCAACAAACAACTGTAAATAAGCAAAATAGCGGCTTAACTTCGGTTCGTCGTGAAGGTAGGACGTCGAGTAAAGTTGAACCAGTAGGGCGATTCCGTGAACCAGGATTAGCATGATCGCGGTGAGCGCATCAAAGCGTAGGCTAATCTCGAAATTCGACGTTAAAAAGTTCGCCCAAGGGATTTGGATCGTTATTGGCTGTTGGGGTATATGGAGCGCCAGTGTAATTGACAGGAACAGACCTATGGCCGTTATCAGTACGGCCAGAGTTCCGGCTACTCGCCGAGTAACCACACTCAATACGGCCGCTGTTGCGAAGGGCAGGCCTAACAGCATGACAAGTAGCGTATTGAATTGAGGTATAACGTCAGGAGGCATTCCGTCGGGGCGAATTGTGGCCGCAAATATCCCCAATCTGTAACCGGGAAACAAACGGTGATTAATTCGTTTTTAACCAGCCCGTCACGCTTAGCCGCTCGCGTGTGGCGGGTAGTACTTCGTGTTCAAGTCGGGCGCTCTCGAAACAGACTAGTCGACCACCGAGCGGAGAAATCGTAAGCTGCTGTTCGGAACCTCCGTTTGGATCAGGAAGATAAAGCGCTAATTGACCACCGTCGGTTTCCTGCCAGTCATTATTGAGATAACAAATGACCGATAATTTCCGGCGCGAATCGCTGCGAAACTGGTCCAGGTGGCGCTTATAAAACGTACCCGGTGGATACACAGCGTAATGAAACTCGTAGTCGCGCAGACCTAGATAGCAAGTCAGGTTGATGTATTGGACGAACTCGTTAATACGCTCTAAGAAAGCAGCTTCGGCAGGTTTGGTAGTTTCTGGTTCAAGCCAGAAAATTTCGTCGCCCCGAATTTTATTTTCGACCAATACCTGCTGATTACCAATACCTGCCGCCCGAAATAACCCTTCTTCGCGCCGTTCGTTCAAACAAGTGGTTAGCGCATTTACTAAATTGGGGTCCAGAAAATCATCGGCTATACCGTATCCGCTCGTCAGGATACCGTCGATAATGGGTTCAAATTGGGGATTCATATCACTGCTTCAGTTCAGTCAACTCATCCAACTGAGCTGTGCGAAAATGCCGGTAGACTTGCAGGACAATGGCTAGTGCCACCGCTGATTCAGCAGCTGCCACGACCATTACAAAAAGCGATAACATTTGTCCCTGCAAACGATCAGGATCGTACTGACTAAATGCTACCAGATTAATATTGACCGCATTAAGCATTAATTCGATACCCATTAAGACCACAATCGCGTGCCGTTTCAGGATCACGACGGCCAGTCCAATGCTGAATAGAGCCGCGCCAACCAGCAAAAATAAATGACTATCGACGGGTTGCATGACGAGTTGATTTAAGCATGGGGAAAGCCAGATAAGTGGCACCGACCAGTGCGGCCAGCAATAGAATGCCGACAATTTCAAAGGGTAGAACGTACTCCGTCATAAGTTGTCGGCCAATGGTGTTAATGGTACTCTGCCAACCCACGGGCTGATCTAACAGCGTAAAATTAGCCCGAGCTAATAGCGTGTAAAAAGCGGCAAACAGTCCACCTGCTACCAGTAATGTCAGAAAACCCGTTATAGGTGCACCCACCCTGTTGAGCGAGGTAATTTGGTTTTGTTGCTGACTGGAGGTATCAGTAACTGGACCCGCTTTATGCGTGAGCATTACGCCAAAAATAACCAGGACCAGTACACCACCTACATAAATCATAATCTGTGCAATGGCTAAAAAATCAGCACTTGCTAGTACAAAAAGACCTGCCACGCCTAGTAGTGTAAGTAAGAGAAAAAAAGCTGCGTAAAGCACGTTTCGCGTCAGTAGAACGGCTAGCGCACCAATAATCGTAAGAGTAGCAAAAGAATAGAAAGCTAACTGGACCACAGATTAGACTGATTTTTATGAGTATGTTTTCTGACAGGATTTACAAGATGAACAGGATTAACTCTAGTAGTGAAAACCCTGTAAATCATATCAGAGTTAATTTTCATCTGGCTTGGGTTTCGGCTTCATCGTCGGTCGGAAACCAACTGGCTTGGCTGCCGGTTTAGGCGGTTCCTCAACTGGTAAATTTACCGCTTCATCAATTATATCTGGAGAAGTTGCTTCTGGTTTTACTTCAACTGGTACTTCCTCATTTTTCGGAGCGCTAGCCGGTTTTACCGGCTTCATTGTCGGTCGGAAACCTGCTGGTTTTGGTTTAGGCGGCTCTGTTGCTGATGAAATCGGTTTTTCGCTAGATGTCTCCGGCGAAGTTGTTTCTTGCTTCGGTTCAATGGGTACTTCTTCAGTCTTAGGAACCGTAGTAGCTTTAGCCGGTTTCATGGTTGGCCGAAAACCGGCTGGCTTAGGTTTTTCTGGCAGAACTTCTGATGGTGTTGTTGCTTCTGGCTCTTTTGGCGGTTGGTCATCGGCTGACTTTGCCGGTTTCATGGTTGGCCGGAAAGTAGTTGGCTTTGGTGTCGATTCAGGCGTTTCCCCAGACGGTTGCTCGGCTGGTTTTGGAGTCGGCGGCTTCATCGTTGGCCGGAAACCGGTAGGTTTGGTTGCTGGTTTTTGGGGCTCCTGTTCCGGCGCAGATTCACTTAGGGATTCGCTTTCCGGAGAATCAGGAGAAACAGCGGTTTTGGGCTTCTGAGTTGGCCGGAAAACGGGTTTCTTTTGTTCAACAACCTTCGATGTTTCATCAGTCGGTTTTTGCTCAACTGGCTGCTTGGCCTCTGGAAGATCGGTCGGATGAACAACTGGTTTCCGGGTTGGTGTGAAAACCGGCTTTTTCGTCATTTCAAGGCCGCCCTGGGCGATCTGTTGCATTTCATCCGGCGTTGCGTCGGTCAGCGGATGTTCAATCGACGATCCTTCTGAGTTCTCAGGTTTGGTATCTGCCGGTGGAGTTTTCGCAACGGGTTTAGCCGTTGGCCGGAAAGCTGGTCGAGCCGGGGCCGGTTTAGTAACGGGTGATGTTTCTGAGGATGTAGACTTAGCTGTGACGTTACGTTTGGCCCCTTCTTTTTCCCGAAGAAACTGTTCGTATAGCGAGCGTTTTTCGTCCGCCTGTTCTGACGTTAAATTAGAAAAATGGTACGTTAATTCGCCCAGTTCGAACTCACTGTAATCAAACTTCTTATCCATCGTCAGGCACTCGGTCGGGCAAACCACCGTGCAGAGTCCACAGTAGCAGCACTTAGCCATATCGATGTCAAACTTGCCCGCATATAACCGAATCGGTGAACCATCCGACGCTCGTCCAACTTCTTCCGTAGCTTTAATGGCATCGATAGTAATGCAATCGACGGGGCAGACTTTGGCGCATTTATCGCAGACGATGCAGTCATCAATCTCATTCCGAAGCCGGTAGCGCCCATTATCGGGAATTGGTAATTGCTCGTGCGGGTACTGAAGCGTGACTAAACCGTTCTGCTGGTCAAAATAATTTTCACTAGCAATACCTTCAGGGGTTCGGCGCTTGGTGGCATGCCGAAGGTGACGCAGCGTCAGGCTTAGTCCCTTAAGCGTCGTTCGGATACCGGTTTTTATATCACTGAAATAAGTCATGCTTAAAGAGTGAAAGAGCGCAAGAGCGAAAGAGTGGCTAGCACGACAATTCTCACTCTTTCACTCTTTAAATTTGAGGAAAACGATCTGGTTCGGCTTCACTCATGAGCGCATAGACCATCTCGATAACATCGTCAACATTAGGTTTCGAGAAATAATCCCCATCTGACCCATAAGGTGGACGATGTGGTTTAGCCGAAAGTGTACGCGGAGGAGAATCCAGATATCGATAAGCCTGCTGACCGTCAACAACTTGTTGCATCATGTAAGCAGATGCGCTACCAGGCATATCTTCATCGGCAAAAATTACCCGGTTCGTTTTTTTGATGGATTCGACAATGCTGTGGTGAACGTCGAAGGGTAACAATGTCTGCACATCGATCACCTCAATATTAATACCCATCTGAGCAAGCTGATTGGCGGCTTCCATAACGATGCGACACATGGCTCCGTATGTTACCACGGTTACGTCGGTACCGGTTCGCAGAATTTCGGGAACCCCCAGCGGTAGGCAGAACTCTTCCAGATTAGCCGGTAATTTCTCTTTCAGCCGATATCCATTTAGTACTTCGATAAGCAGCGCAGGATCGTCGCCTTTGATCAGCGTATTATAAAAACCTGCCGCCTGAGTCATGTTACGCGGCACAAGAATGTGCAGACCGCGCAGACTACCCAGCATGGCACCCATCGGTGAACCCGAATGCCAGATACCTTCCAGCCGGTGACCACGCGTTCGAATAATAAGCGGTGCTTTCTGACCACCTGCTGTTCTGTATAAGAGTGTGGCCAAATCATCGGTCAGCGTGGCCAGTGTATAATATACATAGTCGAAATACTGAATCTCTACGATGGGTCGTAAACCACGCATTGATAAACCAATCCCCTGACCGATAATCGTGGTTTCGCGGATACCGGTATCGGTTATACGAATTTCTCCGTATTTTTCCTGCAAGCCCGCAAAGCCTTGATTTACGTCACCAATATGACCAATGTCCTCACCCAGTGCCACTACACGCGGGTCGCGGGCAAACAAGCTGTCAAAATAACGTTGGAGTAATTGATAACCATCAAGGGTAGGGCTCTCGTCTGAGAATTGGGCAGGAACAGCTTCGACCCGCATAGGCGAATCCGGCGAATCACTATAAAGATGTGAACTGTAGCGTTCCGCGTTTTCGGCGGTGGTACGATCCAGCCAGACACGCAACTGTTGGCGACCAGCGCCATTATCTGTACGTAGAACTCGCAACGCCTTGCGAACGGCGGCTACTGCATCCCGACGAATCGGGCCAACGATTTTGCGGAGTTCCTCCCGAATGGCCATTATTTCGGCCGATTTGGGATTATGGCGAGCGGCCTGTTGCAGTAAATCAAGCGCTTGATCGAAATCGCCTTTCATTGATTCTTGGTAAGCGTTCCAAGCATCAATACGTGCCTTTTTCGTTACCTGTTTAGCTTCTGACTCAATAGCTTCTAATTCTTCATTCGTTGCATAGCCGTTTTCCAGAATCCATTGCCGAAATACGCGGTTACAATCAAATTCAGCTTCCCAGGTTAACCGCTCCTTCGATTTGTAGCGCTCATGCGACCCAGAAGTTGAGTGCCCCTGCGGCTGGGTTAACTCCTGTACATGAACCAGCACCGGCACTTGTTCCTGACGGCAAATAGCAGCTGCGTGTTGGTAGGTTTCCAGAAGCGCGACGTAATCCCAACCTTTAACGGTGAAAATTTCGATGCCTTTATCCTCCCCATCCCGCTGAAAACCAGCTAACGCTTTGGAAATACTGCCTTTCACGGTTTGATATTCGACAGGTACTGATATGCCGTAGCCATCGTCCCAAATCGACATAAGTAGTGGTACTTGTAGTACGCCAGCGGCATTCATTGTCTCCCAGAACATGCCCTGCGAAGTTGAGGCATCCCCCACAGTCGCGAAGACAATTTCATTGCCATGCCGGGAAAAATTAGTCATGTCGGCCAGAGCCGGATTATTGCGGTAAAGTTTGGAGGCATAAGCCAAGCCGAGCGAGCGTGGAATTTGACCGGCGGTAGGGGCAATGTCGCAGACTGAATTGAACATTTCTGTCTGATTGCGCCATAAGCCCTGGTCGTCGAGCCAGCGAGTAGCGTAGTGCCCGTTCATGGAACGACCACCAGTATTTGGTTCGGCGGAGAGATCAGTATGGGCGTATAGTTGCGCGAAAAATTCAGTCCAGCGCAGTTCGCCGAGCGCGGCCACAAACGTTTGATCACGATAATAGCCGGACCGGAAATCACCCCGTTCGAAGGCGCGGGCTGCTGCTAATTGGACTAACTCCTTACCATCGCCGAAGATGCCAAACTTAGCCCGCCCGCCCATTACATCACGACGTCCCAGCAAACTTGCCTGTCGACTCTCATAAGCCAGACGATAGTCAGATAGGATTTTTTCGCGACTTAGAATATCAGTTGAGCGAAGTTGTTCGTTTGCTATCACAACAGAGCTACAGGTTGAAAGCGTCTAACATTTGTTTTTTGATGAAGTGTGTGGAAGTCGATTAAATCGATTGCCAAGCAAAAGTAAAAGTAACAGAAAACAAGTCAGCTTTCAATAAAACGAATTTTTGAGTTTCTTTGTTGACCAAACGCCGGACAGGCGAGTATTTGGCAAAGGGTTTGCTATAGTTATATTTTGTAAGGTCAGTACTTTAACAATCAAACAATAATTCCAATTAATCCGATGAAAAAGTTTTTTTCACTTTTCGTAGCTTTATTTGTGTTTGTCGCAGTTGGCTACGCCCAAAAAGGAGTCTTGAAATTTGCTACAGAAACGCATGACTTCGGGAAGGTTGAGCAAGGCAAGCCAGTAACGCACGTATTTGAATTTAAAAATACAGGTACTGATCCCGTTGTCATTAGCGATGCGCAGGCTTCCTGCGGTTGCACCAAACCAAGCTGGACTCGTGAGCCAATCATGCCAGGTAAAACGGGTAATGTATCGGCTACTTTTAATGCTGCTGCTGCCGGTCCATTTAACAAATCAGTGACGGTAACCAGCAATGCTGAAGCCGGCCAAACGGTTCTTTATCTGAAAGGTGAAGTAGTAACACAGGCACAAAAAGAAGCTGGTACGGCAGCTGCCCCCGCTACAACAACTCCTGCTACGAAAAAAAGCACAAAATCTTCACGCTAATACTGAAGGGTTAATAGTGTGGTCAAGAAAGGCATCTGGTAGTTTACCGGATGCCTTTTTTTGTGCCCATTTTAATCTATCCGCTTCTACTGCCTTCTGGCCGGTTAGGTATCCATTCTTCCGAATATATTTCGCTATCAAGTAGTTAACCCCTATCTTAACGCTGTTATTGATCGATAGCGCCACTATGACTCCGCCCCATTGCTGGTAAGCCAGCTTCGCCCCTCTGTTGTTTCTTAGCTTATTCTATCGATTATCAGCTATTTCTTCTTTCAGGAGTTAATCGACCTATTCTTACCTACACTATGTTTTTCATTATTCTCGGCATTCTGGTGTTAATTACCGGATTTGCCATCAATACACCTGCGCTAACGTTTTCGCGCTTTTCCCGGCCTACCAAAGTAGTTGGGGCTGTTTTGCTTGTGTTGGGAATCCTTACTGCCAGTATTCGTCAAATTGATGCTGGTCAGGTAGGGGTTATCTCGTTGTTTGGAAATGTCAGTGACCGGGCGCTTAACGCTGGTCTGAGTTTTGTTAACCCGCTGGCTAACGTAACCGAATTTGATGTAAAAACGCAGAATTATACGATGTCTGCCATGCACGACGAAGGGCAGAAATCGGGCGATGATGCTATCCGTGTCCTAACGGCTGATGGATTGGAAGTGGTAATTGACCTAACGGTTCTGTATCGTGTTGTACCGGCTGACGCACCGAAGATCTACCGTGAAATTGGAGCAGATTATATGGATAAAATCGTTCGACCGATTACGCGCACTCGTATACGGGATAACGCGGTTTATTACGACGCCGTTGCATTATATTCCAGTCGGCGGGATGAATTCCAGACCCGGATTTATAAGTCAATCGAAGCTGATTTCCGTAAACGAGGTCTGTTACTAGAGCAATTGCTTATTCGGAATATTGATCTACCAGCCTCGGTGAAAAAAACCATCGAGTCGAAAATTAACGCCGAACAAGAGGCTCAGAAAATGCAATTCGTTCTTCAGAAAGAACGTCAGGAAGCCGAGCGGAAACGCGTTGAAGCGCAGGGGATCGCTGATTACCAAAAGATTTTATCGACTGGCCTAAGCGATAAGCAGCTTCAATATGAGCAGATCAAAGCCCAACGTGAACTGGCTGCGTCGCCCAACGCCAAAATTGTGATTATGGGTGGGCGCGGGAACGTACCGTTGATTTTGAATGATAAGTAATCTCTAAATCTGTCAGGTCTTAAAGACCTGACAGGTAAATTAAGACTTAGGGGCCATCAATGCCATCAACCAGGCTTTACAGCTTTCGGGCCAGGTGTTGAGCGAGCCGAATTTAGCAGTACGCAGTCCGTAACCATGCCCCCCTTTAGGATATAGGTGCATCTCGGCCGGAACATTGTTTTTCAAACAAGCCAGGTAATAACTAATGCTATTTTCGACGGGAACCGCTTTATCATCTTCCGAGTGTACCAGAAAGGTTGGTGGCGTCTGGCTCGTTACCTGGAGTTCATTGGAATAATAGGCAACCATTTCTGGCGATGTAGCTAGCTTGCCTAACAATTTATCGCGGGAGCCCGTGTGCGCTTTTTCGCCAAACGTAACTACCGGGTAAAGCAAAATGGAAAAATTAGGCTTAGCCATGTCCGGAGTAGCTCCAGCCTGACCAGCTACTTGCGGGCCACGATAGAAATGCGTGGAAAGCGTTGACGCTAAATGCCCGCCAGCCGAAAAGCCCATCACGCCAATTTTGTTAGGGTCTATGCCATAACGGGTTGCATTCTGACGGATAAGCGACATACCCTGAATGGCATCCATTAAGGGAACTTCCTGCTGATTCGTCATAAGCTCCGGATTCGGAAGCCGGTATTTCAGCACGAAAGCAGCCACGCCCATTTCATTAAACCACTTGGCAACGTCTGCCCCCTCGTGTCCTGATGCCAGGATGCTATATCCACCGCCGGGGCAGATCATCACAGCAATTCCGGTGGCTTTATCTTTTGGAGGTAGGTACGTCGTTAAAGTCGGTACTGACACATTACTGATGCGCAAAATTCCATCACTACCCGGCTCCGCTTTCTCGGGGATTTTTGCATTAGTAATCGCATTAGGTACGGCATTATCAGGCCAGAGCTTAATTACTTCCTGAGATAAAGCAAGTTGAGGAACGGCTGTAGCAACGAGCATACTAATTATAAAGGAGCGCATAAATACGTGAACGATGAATAGGAGAGTAGGATAAAATGAAAAAGCCGACATTAGTATCGGCTCTACTCATAGCTCTGCCTCGCTATCTTCAGTCGACGTCTGGTCGGCTGGACTGCCGTGCAGTACGTCAATTAATTCCTTAACTCGATAAACGATTTTGTTATACCGATTTCCGAGAATAATAATTACATATTCATCTTTAGGACTAAACCAGAACATGGTGTTATAGCCTTTCCACCAACCTGAGTGGTATATATACTCGGGCTGATTTTCGTCGTTAAGCATCATCCGGAAGCCATAACCGTAGTTTTTAGTTCCTTTTTTCTCGAAACTGCGGGGTATAAAGGCTTCAGCCAGATTTTTTTTCTTCAACAGACAATCCCCATTCAGCGCTCGGTACCAGCGGAACAGATCGCCCGTGGTGGAATAAATTCCTTTATCGCCTACCACATCATCGTAATAATCTTTTGGGATACGCCGATTCCATTGGTAACCCGCAGTTCGATGGTAGTTAATCGAGTCGTTTTTAGTGGTGGCCACAAACGTATGATGCATCCCTAACGGCTCAAAAATATTTTTGTGGATGAAAGCTTCGTAGCTCTGACTCGTTGCTTTCTCAATAATCGATGCCAAAACCATATAGTTGGTGTTGCTATAACTAAACGTACGGCCAGGTATATTGTAAGCCCTGGGCGTTGGTTGTACCGTAGCAAACCAGTTCATTATGACAGCGTTAGTAGGATAAGGCTTATCTTTTTTGTAAAAGTTAACCTTCATGCTATCGTCAAAGGCATACTGATAGTTGGGTAACCCGCTACGGTGCGTCAGAAGATTCCGAATCGTGATGCCGTGATATGGAAAATCAGGATAGAATTTTTGAATAGTATCTTCAAAACTGAGCTTTCCAGCTTCAATTAATTTTAGGGTTCCAATGGCAGTGAAAGTTTTAGAAAGCGAGGCCAACTGAAATTTTGAATCTTCGACGAGGCTATCGCGCTGATTTCGTTCAAAATGACCAAAACCAAAGCAGTGCTTATAAAGAACTAGTCCTTTCTGAGCTACCAGTACATTTCCATTTAAGCCACTACGTACTTTCTGTTCGAAGATTTCCTCCAGTTGTCTGGTTTTCTCATCAGCGTTGATTTGTTGACGGATTGCCATCTGCTGACTTGGCGTAAGAATCTGTTCATCAGCGCATGAGCGAAGCGCACGTGCTGAACGGTTCAGATTTTTCTGAGAGTCTTGCCCACAGGATACGCCTAAAGCTAGTATTGATAGAATAGGTAACCAATTCCGTACTTTACTTAACCACACCATCCCCACGCACATAATTTGCATTTTTACTCAAAATCGACTGCTACAAAAATAGAGATTGATTAAAATTCACCATTGATTAAACGGTTAAAAAAGCGTGAATAATTAGTTATTGGCCATTCAATGGATGAATCAGGGATAACTAGAAGCCACGCCGGGGGGAAGCAAAAGTAGGTCGGGGTTTGCCGAAGACGCCAGTTTTACGGAGACTAATGTACGTTCCTACACTGTTGGGAAGGAGTCCACCCGTATCGGCTGCCAGTGCTCCATTGAGTACAATGCCACCCAGAAAATCAAACGGAACCGAAGCTGTTAATAGCCCGGAAAACTGAGTAGGGATAGCAAGGTAGGGAATTTGATAGGTGCCTGCGTTCCGACTGAGCGACAGACGGGTTGTCAGTGTAACTTTATCGAATAGCAAAGCACTAAGACCAAGGTGAAAAGCACTCACTCGGTTGTTAGCTATACCATAGCGGGGCGGCAACGACGACCTAACTTCCTGATAAGCCGTCATAAAGGGAGTGCCTATGGTACGGCCGTAATAAGTCCAGCCATCGATATATTGACTGTTATTAAAATAGTCATTACGGCCACGACGGTAGGGATCTAAGAGCACAAATACATCCCCGCCCTGACTTCCCGTAAATAAATATTCGAATGTAAGTTGCTGTAAGAAAAAGGCTGCCCCATCGGGCTCGCGCCGATTCTTGATTCGAATACCGTTTAAACCGTCAGCTAAATTAGTGCCGTAAAACAGCGAACCTGTCTCGTAAATAAACTGACGATATGCGTATAGGTTCCAATCATTTAGATCAACATCAGCCGCAAAATCGATTGTCCCTAGATGGTTACCAATCCGGTTCTCTTCAAAATGGTTATCTGTCAGGATATTTTGATCATCCTGAAAAGGGTTCCGAATGCCCAGAACGACAGCCGGATAATATTTAATACTGGATGGCAACTGACCGTTTGCAACTACGCTTGGATTGATATAATTTGACAAGCCGGCCCACATAACCTGGTGATTGAAGCCAGCATGTATGCGGACGCGCCAGGATGGTTTGCCAAATCGACCGTAGAAGGAGGACTGGTGCAGATATGTGCCCGTTACGTATCGGTCAGAGTTTTCAAACCAGCCATGCGAAAAAGTCCCCATAATCGACAAAACGCCATTCGTAAACGGGATAGGTGTATAGGTCGGAATCGAAAGCTGAATTTTAGGCATGGGCATGGCATTCCCAGACCAGATGTAGGAACCAGTCGTGAGCAACGTATCCATTAACCCAATTACCTCTTTACGTCGGCCTACGTATAGCTCAAAAGCGCCATATCGCCCTTTTACATAAGCTTCAGGTAAAAGAAATTGATTCGTGTTGCCGACGTTGGCAACCACGTTAACCCCATAACCCCAATCGGTTTTTGGCCGGTAACCTGTGCTATCACGAGGTTGATAATCGGAATGAAGACTGGCGTCTATCCGTAGGGCAGGATTGGTTAAGGGAACAGTTCCGTATTGATTTGCGCGCAGCCAGAAAGGCGTGTGGGCGGATGACGTTAGTCCTCCTGCTTCAAACTGGTATTGACTAATACGCTGACTATAAACCGCCAAACTATAATTAATAGCCAGTAATACTCCACAAATCCGTAAAAACGCAAATCTCATAGATGAATTGGCCAGTCTGTGATTTTGGCCATCTGCAAAGGCTCATTTGCCGCGTCCCTGGGCCATAACCCGAAGCGTCTGGGCAATGATCCACATGTCGAAAAAGAACGATCGGCGTTTGGGATAAATTAAATCGTAGCGCAAACGCTGAACCATTTCGTCAATATTGGCGGCATACCCAAATTTTATCTGACCGATCGAGGTGATGCCGGGCTTCACTTCTAATAAAGAGCGATATTCAGGCGCTATTTCGACAATCTGATCAATAAAAAACTGCCGTTCCGGTCGAGGACCGACTACCGACATATCACCCTTCAAAACATTATAAAACTGAGGGATTTCGTCAAGCCGGGTCTGGCGCATAAATCGGCCCCAGGGAGTAATGCGGCTATCGAGTAGTCCGCCCGACAAAACTGGCCCCGACTTTTCGGCGTCAATGTACATACTCCGAAATTTGTAGATTTTGAAGGGTTTGCCATTTCGCCCAATACGCTCCTGAGCATAAAAAGTTGGCCCATTGGAAGTAGCTCGAGTTATGGCCGCCAGGATAAGAAACAGCGGCATGCCTAAGCCAAGGGCTGCCAATGAGAAGATAATATCAAAAGACCGCTTTAGCGTATTTATACGAAAGTCAGCCAGCATCTGCGACGACAGATTCAGTACTGGCAGAAAATCATGGTATTCGACAGATGCCCCGCGTGCTAGAAATCCCCTGAAATCGACTAATAGCTTTACCTGATAATCAACTACTTCGGCATTGTCAACAATTGACCGCAGACGTTCATTCGCAATGTAGGGCATACAGCAGTAAACGCAGTCGATACTCTCCCGTCTAATAAAACTGATCAGATCATCGTAGGTGCCTCGAAGTAAGCCTTCGTTCTCTGAGTTAGGCTGATCAAAATAACCCTGGAATCGAAATCCCATTTCAGGATGTGCTTCATAAAAGCTATGAATAGCCGCGGCTAGCTTGCCGTATCCTACAATAACATAACGGCGACTGTTAAAACCCCTGGCCCGATAAGCTCTTAGAAAAATTAAACTTCCAACTCGAAACGCTAACCCGAGTATAGTAAAGAGAGCATACGTAAACAATAGGTGTTCGCGGGAGTAATAATACCCTTTGATAGCCACCCAGTACAGAGAGATGACGGCTATGTGAATAGCCATCAGAATAATGAGCTTTTTTATTAAATGGTCTATCTTAAAGAGCTGTCTCGGGAACACATAAGGCTTGAGCAGCAGGATTTCGACTAACCAAATTAGGTTAAATAACCACCAGAGTGAAGCGTACGGGAAAACAGTTAAGCCGTCAAATACTCCAAATTTTATAAAATAAGCCCCAGCAAAAGCCGCATTGAGGCTCAGAAAATCAACGATTACGTGCAGCGGAAAGAACAGTATGGAATAACGATGTCTCATACCTGTCGGGTTTACTCGTCGGAATTTAGCGTATGCATACAAGATTGAATACGCTAAAATAGGGTACTGGTTTGACGAGTTTAAACGAATATTATCCTACGGTTAATGATACGGTTCGCAAATTAGTTATAAAACCAGCTAAAAAAAAGTTTTGGCTGATTAACGTATATAGCTCATTATCATGGAGCGTTACTCCATGTCTTTCGTAGACTTATGTATGTGCCAACTCCATTCTGGTAAAGACTACCGGCATCTGCAGCCAGACTACCGGTTACCTGGAGACCTCCTAGCACTGATAAAGGCACAACTACACTAGCGTAAGCCGAAAATTGATTACGAATTGGCCGGTAAGGATAATCGTATGTACCCAGGTTACGACTGAATGACAATTTTGTCTGATACGTTATAGGACCTGCCAATGCACGCCCCTGAATAGGCAGCGTTCCGCCTAGGCCAGTATGAAAAACGTAAACTCTATTATTTCTTGTAAAAGTACCATAAGGGTATTGGTCATGAGGACCTAGGGCCGGTGGGATAAATGGGGTGCCAATGGTATGCTGTCGATAAGCCCAGCCATCCCGGTATTGCTGATGATTGAAATAATCATCCTTACCCCGACGGTCTGGATCATCAAAAACAAACTCTGGACCGCCCTGACTGGTCGTATTTAAAAACTCAAACAGAATGTCGCGCACAATTGCTTTCGGATCATTTCGACGGATACGGACACCGTTCAGACCGTCGGCAATATTTAGTAAATAAAACAATGACCCATCCTCGTAAACACTCTGACGATATATATATAAGGTGTGCCGTGTCAGATCAATTTCTGTTGCCACATCGACCGAGCCCAGGTGATTCCCAACTCGATTCGTCCAATCAAAAAACGTGTATTGCTGCGAATCCGAGCGGCCCGAGTTAATCGTGGATACAACGTAAAAATAATTGATCAGCCCAGTAGGCAGTTGGCCGCCTGCTGGAATCGTACCTGGAATCCCCGTAGGATCGGTAGCGTGTCCTCCCCAAACAGCCTGATGGTTAATACCACCATAAACGCGAACAATATCCTGTGGTCGACCAAAACGTAAGTACAGCGATTTCTGATGAAGCATCGTATTCCGGATATAACCACCTGCGTCCAGATAACCGTGTGCAAATGTTCCTTGAACCGCTACCCATCCTTTTGTAAAGCCAATCGGGGTAAAAACAGGAATCGAAATCTGAATTTTAGGTAAGGGCATCGCGTTACCCGACCAGGCGTAGGAACCCGTTGAAAGCGTTGAATCAGCCAAACCAAATTTTTCGCGCTGACGACCAATATACGCTTCAAAAATACCCCGGCGAACTTTCACATACGCTTCGGGTAGTAATACGGACTTTTCGTAAGATAGCGCGTTTTGACCAGCGTTAACAACTAGATTAACCCCATAACTAAAATCATACTCGGAGTCACGCCAACGGCCTGTGCTCTTGCGAGCAGGGTCATAATTACTGTAAACGCCCGCTCGAAACGTGGCCACCGGTGACTGATTTGACACAATGCCATATTGGTTAGCACGCAGCCAGAACGGAGTTTCGGTTGACGAAGAGAGGTAGGTGCCTATTTCGGCGGTATATTGATTCGGTTGGCGGAAAGATTGTGCGTTAAGTACCTGTGCCAGCGGAACAAGTAGCATACTCATTATCCATCCCAATCGGTTAGAGCGCATTCGGGGGGTGTTTCGCAGAAACTGAAAAGACTAACTGTGAATAAATACCGAAAATTCTGTTGCTACCTTCAGTAAGCTGATCAGTCTGGCTTGACGTCAATTCCTCGCTAATTCAGCCGGTGAATTGGAACGGCTGCCAAATTGATTGCTTTAGCGTCGTCCTGAGCAGCCTGTAACGAATCCAGTTTATCTGCCTCAAGCCCAAGCTCTTTCATGATCCGATGTTGCCGAGCCTCGATGTATGTCAGCCGCGCCATAATCTGGTTCATCTGAGCAGCCTGTTTATCTTGCCGAGCCAGTAAATATGCTGTCTTCTCTTCTAATTCATTCAGCCGCTGTTTATCGCGCTCAGTCATAATTGCCTGTGTTGGAAAAGATTTAATGGCGGAAAGTTACCATTTTTCGTCTTTTTAACATGGCTTTTGTATACTCTTTTCGCAATTAAACGTCACTATTTAACATTTGGGCCCATTTGAGGTTGAAGTAGAAAGATCGCTCAACGAAGCAACGTATATGAAATCTCTCAAAAAGCTTGCCAAACCGGGCACAGCAAATCTGGCTCCCATTGACCCTATCGCAAGCGGCTCAAGCCAACTGAACATCGGGCCCGACGAACGTTTCCTCTCCGTATTCGGCGGATCTTTGTTAGCAACCGTTGGCCTGCGTCGGGGTGGTTTAGGAGGGGTACTACTGGCTGCCTTGGGAGGAACCCTAATTTATAGTGGTATATCGGGTTATTCAATTCTTAACCGAGCTATCGGCCGGGATACATCCGATGGGGAAAGCGAAACCGACGTACTTGAAATTAGCGAGCATATTGCCATTTATAAACCCAAAGATGAAGTGTACGCGTTTTGGCGAAAGCTCGAAAATTTACCTCGCTTTATGCAGCATCTGGCCAGCGTTACGCAGCTAGATACTAAACGTTCGCACTGGATAGCGAAGCTAGATAGTGCGAATCCGCTGACTAAAATAGTACCGACGCTCGAATGGGATGCAGAAATTATTGACGAAGAAGAAAATAATTATTTAATTTGGCGTTCCGTTCCGGGTGCTAGTGTCGATAATTCAGGTGAAGTACGATTTTTTAATGCACCACAAGGCGGTACGGAAGTATACGTTACCATTAAATACAGAGCTCCTGAAGGTGTAGTGGGTGAAACGCTTATGAATCTGTTTAATCCGGCCTTCAAAAAATTGGTTCAGGAAGATATTCAGCGATTTAAGCGTCTGCTGGAAACCGACGAGTTACCGGTCGGCTAGGTTTGACCCTTATCGCTTAAAGGTATAACCCATAATCTATCTGACTAACCCATCTAATGAAAAGCCCCGGCACAATCTGTGTCGGGGTTTTTTCATTAATAGTAACGCGGGTGGAAACCTGCGTTACTATCTACCATAAAAACCGCCATTGTCGTAAAAACTCCGGCGACGGCTGAGTTTAAGCTCCTGAAGGATTGACGAACGAGCTCGCAGATCGAACGAATAGTTGCCAGAACGGAAATTGTTACCTGAGTAAGGTGTCCAGCTAAAGGCCATTTCCCAGCAGTGCAGATCGCGGTTAATGCTAATGGTAGTTAGCGTTGGGCTATGGAATTGGAAATCATACCCCGTATTAATCGTGAGTTTCCATTTAGGCGTCAGGCTCAGATCCCCTGTTAAGGTCAGCGCCTGAATTACCTGCGACTGCTTTGGGGTTAACTGCGTGTAGCCAAACGTATAGCTAACATTCATCGACCAGGGTATATTAAAATCTACATACAAATCAGGGTTGTTGTTAATAGCTTTCATCGTGGCCTCTGATGCATTAGGGCTAACTTTTTTCTTGTCAGCCTGCTTAGGCGCGAAGCGGGCACTCACATACGCCTGCATGTTTGTCATCCGTAATAGGCCTTGTCCAGCCTGAATGGCATATAGATTAGGCACGCGTGTATACTGTTCGTTTTCGTAGCTGAGAATAGTTGACGGATTCAAAATGATGGGCGAATAAGCCAGCGGAGTAGCCGTAGAAACCAATGGGTAAATAGCTGTTCCGCCATAAGGCCGATAAGCGTACGGGTCGAACGTTGACGAGAAATTAAAGCTGATGTTTTTGAAAATCTGTGTGTTGGCACTTACCGCAATCGGCGATAACTTATAATCGGGCGCTAACAGGTTATAACTACCGTTGATACTCAGGTTATCGAAAATAGGAATTTTCTTGAATTCCTGACCCGCCGAGTCCGATCGTGTACGGACTTTCATCTCCAACTGGTTCACAATTCCAAATGTAATGAACGCTGACTGCGTACTGGCCGAGCTGCCTGAACTACCACCTAACCCCCGGAATAATGATAGTGTCCGTCGATATAGCGGCAAATTAGCCAATGATCCTTCTGCGGGTAATATAATAAACTGGCCAAAGGATGGATTCGTAAAATCAGGTACGTAACTAAACGAAATAGACGGTGCGACCGTGTGTCGTATAGCTTCAATGCGCTTACCTCGGACAAAGAATGTCCCGTAGAAGCGCGTATTCATGCTGGCGTTGACCGAGAAATTATACGAGGGGAAAAAACCGGGCACGGTATCAATGCGTACTGCATCCGCCGTGCGATCGTAGTTATAGGAAAGCCTCTTTGTATAAATATCACCCTGTAGTGAAAAGCCCGGTGTCAGGTTAATATAGCGTAACAGTTTAACGTTAGGCAGCGAGATGGGAATACTATAACGAGCCTGTACGACGCGATTTTTCCAGATTCGATCCTTATTCGCGAAGCTAAAAGGAATCAGGTTCGGATCGGCGGTAACGATACCTAATCGGAGATTGGTCGCGCGGGTGATGCTATCCTGAATTCGTTGCAGCGTGCTGACGGTGGCTAGATTGGTGATAACCGGGAAACCCAGACCCGTAGTATCGACCTGACGACGAATGGTATTGCTGACGCTGATTGACCCACTAACGTCTAACCCAACCCGGAAACTTTCGTACCACCGACCCGTGCCACCTTTAAGGGCAAACGGGGCAATCTGATTAACTCCCAAGTTAAAATCAGATGATACGTCGGTTTTACCGTTTTCGCGAACACCTGTTTGCTGGTTAACCTGGCCAAATTGCTGATTTACCCGCACGTTGGCACCTGCCCGGACGTATTGCCCAAAGGTGCGGCTATACTGCACCGACGAACCGGCCACGTTCGAGATATACTGCTGGGTGCTATAGGAGTTGAATTGGTTATAACTATTGCTGCTGATATTTACGTTGGCCGAGAAACTACCCCGACCACGCGGTACGGGTGAGTGCGACCATGTAAAAGCAAAATCATTTCTCGGCGTTTGCGTTGTATCGACCCGGTCGCCAGAGCGGTTCCGGTTGAATTGCAAATTGACACCACCACTGTAGCGGTACCGTTTGTTATAGGCTGATGTTATGCCTAATCCCCAACTTCCACGTGAATAAATCTGCCCTTTAAACTGGAGTCCCAGATTCTCACTAACTGCCCAATAATAGCCACCATCGCGTAGGTAGAACCCGCGACCGTTGGGTTCTTCGCCGTACTGCGGCACTAAAATTCCTGACACCCCAATTTCTTTTCGTTTCGGGAACGGAAAAAAACCGAAGGGTAAACCAATGGGTAACGGCACCTGATTAATCACCAGATTGAATGGTCCGGCCACTACTTGTTTGTTATGGATAACCTTTAGTTTACTGGCATTAATATGGAAGTGAGGTGTCGCCAGATTACAGGTTGTGTAAATTGCTTTACCGATGTACAGGTTATCTTCATCGTCTTTTTTAACGGTCTGACCACGAATATTTCCCTCGCCCTGTTGGGTGATAACGCCCTGAATTCGACCTTTTTTAGACTTGAAGTTATAGCGAATTTCCTTCGCGTCGTATTTCCCTTCACCATCCTGAAAGACCGGTCGCCCAATAAGTTTCTTGGCGGTAGAGTCGTACCTGCCCTTCGCATAAACCTCGTTCGTTAGGTAATTCAGACGGATATAATCGGCTTTGAGCGAAATATCCCCATAGATAACACTGGCATCACCAAAAAGCTCAACCGTCTGACCATCAGCTGCATATATCGTTGAATCTTTGGCCTGATATTTGACGGTCGTCTTGAAACTGTCTTCAGACTGCGTCGAATCCTTCCGCGACGTGTCGCGAACAGCGACACGTAAGGAGTCGCTAATACGGCTCTGCGGACGGACAATATTAGGCGAAACGATGCCCGGTGTCGTTTGATCCGTAGTGACCGTCTGCGAAGACGGCGCAGCAGTCGTTGACGATGTACTGGTAGAACTGCCAGCAGCCGGATTATCGGTCGAGGAGCGCGACGCTGGTGTGTTACCGGAAGGCGTACCCGACGGCGAATCCGGTACGCGCTGAGCAGGTACTGTAGCCGGTGGTAAACCGCCTTTAGGTGGCTGCTGAGGGGTAGAGGTATTTTGGCCGAACGTGTTAAACGTCCAGAATAGCCAGACCAGGCAGAGCAGTGCCTTTAGCCAATTTGGTCGTATCCACGTGAACCGCAAAATAAAGTGAACTTTTTTCAGGGTTATTAAAAAAATTATATTTGCCAAAAGACCGTTAAGTCTATGGCTTACAAAGATATTCACGAACAGTTATTCCAATATTGCTTTGAAACGTTTTTGGCTGTTAAATAATATTAAATCAACCGGTATTCAGATGACAACGTCGGCTCCCGGAATAATGACAACGCTGGTTATCATAGCGCTGCCATTGCTAGCGCTAACTACGCCTGACTTTTTGGTGACCGGCCCCACGCAGGATACCATTCGGCAGGCAGGTGGACAAGAAAACAACGCACCAAACCAGGTCCGTACGATAGTTCTTGACGCTGGTCATGGCGGTAAAGACCCTGGTACACATGGTCGTTATGCCAAAGAAAAAACGATCAATCTGGAGTTGATTCTACTATTAGGACGGAAAATTAAGAATAAGCATCCAAACATTCGGGTTATTTATACCCGTACGACCGATCATTTTGTCGATTTGTACGAACGGGGGGCTATTGCTAATCGCAATCGAGCGGACCTATTTATATCAATCCACTGCAATGCCAGCCCGTCGAGCAGTCGGGTATATGGGACCGAAACCTATACGCTGGGATTGCATAAAACAGAACGAAACCTTGACGTTGCCCGGCGCGAAAACGCGGTAATTTTGCAGGAAAAAAATTACCAGCAGACCTATAAAGGTTTTGATCCGAATTCTCCCCTGGCTACGATTATGCTGGCTAACTACCAACATGCCTTCATGGGTAGTAGCATTAATTTTGCAGAGAAAATTGAGCGCAGTTTTCGCTACAACGCCGATCGCAAAAGTAACGGGGTCAAACAGGCTGGCTTTATCGTGCTCTGGAAAGCAACCATGCCCAGCGTACTGATTGAATCCGGCTATCTGACCAACCCTGAAGAAGAAGATTATCTTCGGTCTGATGATGGACAGGAAGAAATTGCCGATGCTATCTATAAGGCATTTGCCCGCTACAAGGAAGAAATCGAATCGGCTGAGTAAACCATCACTGCGTTATTGAGCGGTATGCATTGTAGACTGAGGTGTTGGTTTTCATGAACGCGTTACCCGGCTTTTTCGCAAGTTCCGGCACAAACATTCCGCAAAGTTGGTTATACGTATAACCAATCTGGTTCGTCCAGCCTGACTGGCTGTTCACCTTCACACACATGAAAGTTTCGCAGGAAGTAAAAGTAGGCTTATTGGCAGTTGTTTCGCTGCTGATGTTTTATTTTGGATTTCGGTTTTTGAAAGGTTCCGACTTTTTTTCTAGTACCCATAAATACCAGGCCGTTTACGATAATATTGACGGATTGACTGCGTCTAATCCAATCAGGATCAATGGTTTGTCGGTAGGGCGGGTTAAGGCAATCGAAATTTTACAGGACCAGGGAAATAAGTTGCTAGTCACGCTTGAAATTAATAAAGACATTCGGGTAACTCAGGGATCAAAGGCTTTTTTAGAAGATGATGGTTTACTAGGGGGTAAAAGTATTCGTCTGGCTATTGCGCCGACTGCTGCGGTACTTGATGATGGGGGCAAACTTATAGGCATCAAAGAATCTGGTTTGTCTGCACTCATTCGCGAAAAAACACTGCCCGTACTGAACAACGTCGACTCGCTCACATACCAGCTTAACCGAGTCGTTGCGCAGTTCGACCAGACTGGCGTACTACTGAATCAAACGTTGCGCAGTGCTAATGCCGCTGTTGGGACTCTTGGACTGACCGTTTCTGAAAACCGGGCTGGCTTACAAACGACTTTGGCTAATGTGAACAAGCTGTCGTCGTCGTTGATCGAAACAGAAAAGCAACTTAAGCCGATTCTGGCTAAAGCAGACACGTTTGCTGATTCGTTGCAAGGGCTTCAACTGAAGCAGACATTAGGAAGCGTCAATAAAACGATTGATAACCTGCAACACATTCTGGCTGATATCAACAGTGGTCGTGGTTCGCTGGGCAAACTGACCTCCGACGAGCAGCTGTACCGAAACGTTAATGCAACTACTGCCAGCCTCGAAAAACTTCTGACCGATCTTCGCGAAAATCCCAAACGTTACGTTCATTTCTCGCTTTTTGGGCGTAAAGAAAAACCGGCTACAACCGCGCCCGCCAACGCAACCATAACGACTGCTATCGGAACCCCGGTCGACTCGACTAGGAAATAGATACCAACGGTTTTCATGCAACCCTTACTCGACGAACTAGCTCAGCGAACCGCACAAACCCAGTTAGGTGGTGGTCCGAAAAAAATTGATGATCAGCACCAAAAAGGTAAGCTGACTGCTCGCGAACGCATTGCTTACCTGTCCGATCCTGAAAAGCCATTTGTTGAAATAGGGCTGTTTGTTGGCGACGGTATGTACGCAGAGCACGGTGGCTGTCCGTCGGGCGGTGTTGTGAGCGGTATTGGTTATGTGTCTGGTCGGCAATGTGTTATTGTGGCTAATGATGCTACCGTGAAAGCGGGAGCCTGGTTTCCAATTACAGCCAAAAAGAATCTGCGGGCGCAGGAAATTGCTATGGAAAACCGCCTGCCGATTATTTATCTGGTCGATAGTGCGGGCGTTTACTTACCCTTACAGGACGAAGTATTTGCTGATAAAGAGCATTTTGGCCGAACTTTCCGAAATAATGCACAGCTATCGGCGATGGGTATCTTTCAGGTGGCCGCCATTATGGGTAGTTGCGTAGCGGGAGGAGCTTATCTGCCTATTATGTCGGATGAAGCCCTGATTGTCGAAGGTACTGGCTCTATTTTTCTGGCAGGTCCTTATCTGGTTAAAGCTTCTATTGGCGAGGATGTAGATGCCGAAACGTTAGGTGGAGCTACAACACAAACGGACATTTCCGGCGTAGTAGATAATAAATACCCGGACGACAAAAGCTGCTTAGACGCCATTAAGCGCATTTTCGATAAACTAGGTCATTCTGAAACAGCCGGTTTCAACCGTATTGAACCAGCACTTCCGGCTAAAAATCCCGACGAGATTTATCAGGTTTTACCTACCGACCGAGTCAAGCCTTACGACATGCAGGAGATTATCGATCGGTTGGTAGATAATTCAGCATTCGACAACTACAAGCCCGGTTATGGGCAATCGTTACTGTGTGGTTACGCTCGAATTGATGGTTGGGCGGTCGGCATCGTAGCCAATCAGCGCAAAGTGGTGAAAACCAAAGCTCGAACTGGTCAGCCTGCCGAAATGCAGATGGGCGGTGTGATTTATGGCGATGCCGCCGACAAAGCTGCCCGCTTTATTATGAACTGCAATCAGAAACGTATTCCGTTAGTGTTTTTGCAGGACGTATCGGGATTTATGGTTGGAAGCCGAGCCGAGCAGGGCGGGATTATCAAAGACGGAGCCAAGATGGTTAGTGCTATGGCCAATTCCGTTGTACCGAAGTTTACGGTCGTGGTAGGGAACTCATACGGCGCTGGTAATTATGCCATGTGTGGTAAAGCCTACGACCCACGTTTAATGTTGGCCTGGCCGACGGCGCAAATGGCCGTTATGAGTGGTGCTTCAGCGGCTAAAACGCTGCTACAGATTCAGATGGCGACGCAAAAAGCAAAAGGCCAACCCATGACGGCTGAGGAGGAGCAAGCGCAACTGAAAAAGATTACCGATCAATACAACGCTCAACTGTCACCTTATTACGCAGCCGCCCGGCTTTGGGTCGATGCTGTTATTGACCCCCTTCAGACCCGGCAAATCCTTTCCGAAGGAATCGCTGCCGCGAACCACGCGCCGATCTCCAAGCCATTTTCAGTAGGAGTCATTCAAACGTAGGTTTCAACACAAAGGAACGGAGGTTTCACAGAGCGCACGGAGAAGAATGTATTTCTTTGTAAACTCTGTGAAACCTCCGTTCCTCTGTGTTGAAATTTTACTTCTGTGCCCGTTGTGCTTTTACTTCATCAGCGGTAATGGCGCTGGCTTTGTTGCCGAAATTGCCTCGGATATAGGTAAGCACATCGGCAATTTGAATATCCGTTAAGAAATCGTGTGCGGGCATAACGTTATCGTACGTATCACCTTCTACTTCCTGCCCCTGCAAACCTTTTAATAAAACATTGATTAGACGCGTCTTATCACCATTAACCCAGTCCGTTCCTCGTAATGGTGGGTTAAGGTTTGGCACGCCAGAGCCATTGGCCTGATGACAAGTCAGGCAGTTTTGCTCATAGATTAACTGGCCGGGCGCTTTTACAGCTGCGGCCTGCGATTTGGCAGCTGGCGCTTTTGATTGGGCATCAGCTAGGGTCGATAGGAGGCTGGTTAATAAAACCAGACCAATCATAAAGCGAAATTTAGAGAGCATAACATAGATTATTTTCGCCATTTCAGGGTGTTGAGTAAATGCAGAATGTCCTTGCGAATGTACTGAATAACCGGCTGTAACGAATCGTTCTCGGTAGCAGTATTAAAATACAAAGCGCCCCGCAGAAAATGGGTTGTTGAATCGGTCGTTATAAATTGCACCTGACTGGGTACCTCACCCGATAAATCAATCAGGCTGGCTTCTAGTCCTGACTTTAAACGGATTGTCCTTTGCTCGAATACCGACGCCTTGATTTTGTGTCGGGCTGCCAATTTGTATGAATCTTCAATCATCGCTCGCAACCGATTCATGTTATGTTGAACTGGTTTATAGGTCAGCTGGATACTGGCATGGAAGGCGGGGTAATTAATAAAAATCCAGTGCGGTTCCGAGCGGGCAAATGTGTCGGGTAGAATCCGGGCAATTTTATTGTACTCAAACTGATATGGATGAGTCGGTTCTAACAGTTCATAACTCGGTGTTGGTAAATCGATCCGTGGAAACCCTTTTGGCTTAGGAACGTAATTATCCGATGAGTTACCGCCACAGGCAGCTAGTAAAAGACCCGCGGTTAGAATGAGAAAATACTTTAACACTGATGTTTTTTGATATAATGACAAACATGAAAACGCAAAAGCCCGGTAGTTTGGTACCAGGCTTCTACAATTGATTCGAGCAAACGTATTTATACATTCACGTCTTCCAGTTCTTCCTGACGAACAGGTTGTCCCATTAACGTAGCAAAGCGGTTGATGTTGAAAGTAGGTTCAAACCAAACTTCGCCCATAACCGGATGCCGGACTGGCACATCGGGATTTTGTATTTCGTTTAGCAGAACGCCCGTTTCGCCCGTTGTATGGCGTTTCACCTGCCGAATGGTGTAAAGCTGATCGCGTTTGGGTGTTTGAACACCGAACTCAGCGTAAAAGGCCAGTACGGGCGCCGGAAAACTGTCGTTCGTGCAAATAACTTCCATCTTAACCGTAAGTTTCGGGATTTAAAGCATTAACATGATTCGGATAAAAAACGTCCTGAATCGCTCGGATAAAATTAAATTTTCCTGAATAAACGGCTTTTAAAGTTACTTGCTTAATCTTCAAACAGATTTCCTAATTGTCCCAGCACAGAGCCGCTTTCTTTATGCGCTTGTGGGCTGTTGATGGCCAGGCGTTGTACAAGTTTAGAGATTGGCAGCGACTGAATCCAGACTTTGCCTGTGCCATGTAAAGTAGCTAGGAAAATGCCTTCACCACCGAAAATCATACTTTTCAAACCGCCCGACCGCTGAATATCGAAACTAATACTTGGCTCAAAACCAACGACGCAGCCCGTATCAACCCGTAATGTTTCGTTGTTCAATGTCCGCTCTATAACGACACCCCCCGCATGGATAAAAGCCATACCGTCGCCCTGAATTTTTTCCAGTATGAACCCTTCTCCGCCAAAAAAACCAGCCCCTAACCGCTGATTAAATTGAATGCTTAGTTTTGTTCCGAGGGCTGCACACAGGAATGCATCTTTCTGAACGATAAGCGTATTACCATAGGTCGTGCCGAGGTTAACAGGCATAACCGTTCCGGGATATGGGGCTGCAAAGGCAACCTTCCGCTTACCGCTTCCCCGGTTGGTGAAGTGTGTCATAAACAGCGATTCACCCGTAAGTACGCGGGTACCTGCCTGAAGTAACTTACCCATGAACCCCTGATTAGGCTGTGAGCCATCACCCATTTTAGTTTCAAACTGAATGCCGTCTTCCATAAACAGCATAGAGCCAGCTTCCGCAATTACGGTTTCGTTAGGATCTAGTTCGATTTCAACAATCTGGATGTCTTCGCCAATGATTTTGTAATCGATTTCGTGAGAATACATGAGTTTAGTCGTCAGTAGTTGGTCAATCGTTTTTAGTAGACGAAAACTACATAAATCCGGGCATTATACAGGTAGTTTTTTAGATAAACGGCACAAAAAAAGCCCGACCGGGCAGTTAAAAGGGTCGGGCTTTTAGCGTTGGTTAATATCGTCGGGGAGATCGTTGTCGGTTTCGTCGAATAGATGCTCGTCATCATCTGAATCATCCTTTGATTCATCAGAATCAGGATTTTCCGGCGTGGATTCGCCTTTCAAATTTAGATCGGTGCGGTGGCGAAGTTTCTTGTCATCGACCGTCTTATTCAGAAATTGGTTGATTCGGTCAATATCAAAACTCGTGGTAATCTCACCAAACGAATTAATCTGGATATCAAAGCCTTCGAGTTCTTTGTGTACACGAGGCTTGTCGTTTTCGTCAGCATTTGTCTTTTTCTTAGCCATCGCCTTCAGGTTTAGTGTGTAATTACAAACGTATGGAAACCGTATAGGTTTTGAAAATTCAATAGAACGCAGACTTTTATGATTGTATAAGAACTTAATGATCTGCGTTCTATTGGAAAAATCAATTGGTAGCTATTGTCAACGTACTAAGCGCCTGCTCCAGTCGCTTGCTGGTTTCTTCCTTACCAATGATTTCCATTGTCAGCATTAGGTCTGGGCCAGTACCTAAGCCGGTTAAGGCCAGCCGAAGCGCCTGCATAATTTTGCCTTGTTTAATACCCGCTTGCTGCATAGTATCTGCTAGCAAATGCTTAATATCATCGGCCATGAACGGCTCATCAAATTGCGTCAACGCATTGCGGAAAGCGGCTACAGCTCGCTCGGCATCGGCATTCCACTTGGCAGATGCAACTGCTTCGTCGTAAGTTGTTGGTGTATTGAAAATCGTTTCGGCCTCACCAAAAATTTCACTGGCAAAATTGACGCGACCTTTTAACAATGCGACAATCTTTTCAGCTTTTTCGATCGAACAGACAAAGCCCGCAGCATCGGCCTGCTGTTGTACAACAGGTGCTAGTTCAGCATCCGGTCGTTGACGGATGTACTGATGATTGAACCATTGCGCTTTCTGAATATCGAACCGAGCTCCGGCTTTGTGAACTTGCGCAAGATCAAAACTGGCGATTAGCTCATCCATCGTGAACAGCTCCTGTTCCGTACCAGGATTCCAGCCTAATAGTGCCAGAAAATTGACTGTAGCTTCGGGTAAATAACCGTCTTCGCGGAAACCACGTGCCATAACCCCTGTAAATGGGTCGGTCCATTGAAGCGGAAACACCGGAAAGCCACCCAAATCAGCATCGCGTTTGCTAAGCTTGCCGTTACCTTCAGGCTTTAATAGTAACGGTAAGTGGGCAAACTGCGGCATGGTAGATTCCCAACCTAAGTAGCGGTACAGTAGTACGTGCAGCGGAGCCGAAGGTAACCATTCTTCACCCCGAATGACATGAGTAATCCCCATCAGGTGATCATCCACAATATTCGCGAGGTGATAGGTTGGTAAACCGTCGGATTTCAGCAACACTTTGTCATCGATGGCCGAAGAGTGTACATTTATCCAGCCCCGGATTATGTCGTTGAAACGCACCTCTTCCTTACGGGGCGTCTTTAGCCGAATTACATACGGATCCCCCGCATCCATCCGAGCGCGAACTTCATCGGGCTTCAGCGTAAGCGAGTTACGCATCTGCATGCGGGTAATGGCATTGTACTGGGCCGCCGGGGCGTTAGCTTCCTCGAGCCGTTTGCGCATGGCGTCTAACTCCTCAGCCGTATCGAACGCATAATAAGCTTTCCCTTCAGCTATCAAGCGTTCGGCTTCCTGCCGATAAATTGTCTGTCGTTCTGACTGCCGATACGGTGCATGAGGTCCGCCTACGCCCTGACCTTCATCGATTTCGATACCAACCCAGCGCAGGGACTCCAGGATATAGTCTTCAGCTCCCGGTACAAAGCGATTCTGATCAGTATCTTCGATGCGCAGAAGCATCTTGCCGCCCATTTTTCGGGCAAATAAATAATTATATAGCGCCGTGCGTACCCCACCAATATGCAGTGGTCCCGTAGGACTGGGGGCAAAACGGACGCGAACAGGAGTTGACATAGATTTAAAGAGTGAAAGAGCGAAGAGCGAAAGAGTGATGGTTCAGCACACCGGCTGGCGCGATATGTTCGCTCTGCCCCGGCAGCCCGGCTTCACTTTTTCACTCTCTTGCTCTTTAAACAGCAATCACTGAAATTTCAACGTTTACATCTTTAGGCAGTCGAGCGACTTCCACCGTTTCACGGGCGGGTGGCTCGCTGGTGAAAAACTGGCCGTATACTTCGTTAATGGCTGCAAAGTTACCCAGATCTTTAACGAAAATGCTGGCTTTAACAACGGCCGCATAATCCAGATCGGCAGCTTTCAGAATGGCACCGATGTTTTCCATTACCTTCCGGGTCTCGGCCCGAATATCGCCCGATGTCGCTAATTCGCTGGCAATCTGGCCAGAAACGTACAACGTTCCGTTAATCTTTACGGCCTGACTGTACGGCCCGATAGGCGCAGGAGCCTGGTCGGTGTAAACAATTTGTTTGCTCATGGTTTTTATAAACGTACCGCAAAGGTACCACCAAACCCCGTACCCTCGAATTATTCATGAGGATATTCGGGGCTGTTCTAAATTATCATCTGAGTACTCATATACCTACTACCAAGCTATGAAGTGGATCACCTGGAGTGTGCTGGCCTGTAGTCTGACCAGTTCATTGTATTATCTTCCCGACATCAGTCCGGCTGTTTCGACAACTTATTTACAACAGGAGCAAAACTCACCCACTGCGCCTATCCAAAGTTCGAACTGGGTGGCCACGGATGCTGTAGGACGGACGCTGCCAACGGTTAGCCAAACCGGATCGCCCCGGAAAAATAAGTACGTCGGTATTTTTTACCTTACATGGCACGGGGCGTATGAACCTAGAACCATTTACGACGTTACTAAAATTCTAAAAACTAATCCAACAAATCCACAATACGGCCCTCGAAATGCCTTTCATTGGTGGGGTGAGCCAGAAGTCGGCTATTACCGGGCCGATGACCCCTGGATTATTCGTCGTAATCTTCAACTATTAATGTTGGCGGGAATTGACATTCTATTCCTTGATGCAACGAATGGGGATATCTATTTGCCCGTTGTTAAAAAGCTTTGCGAAATATCCATATCTATGCGAAAGTCGGGTATGCCAACACCGTACATATGCTTCATAACCAATACCAATGGCGCGCAAACGGTAATGGCTCTCTATCAGCAGATTTACGCACCAGGACTCTATTCCGACTTGTGGTTTGGCTGGCAGGGTAAACCGCTGATACTGGGCAAAGTAGAAGAGATGACAGACCCAACCATTCGTAATTTCTTTACGTGGCGGTATAGCTGGGAGTTTACGGATGCTAAAAACCAACCCAACCACTGGCAATGGCTGGATAATACACCTCAAAATTATGGTTGGCATACAAATCCAAACGTACCAGAAGAAATCCCGGTGGCATCAGCTAGTCTTCCAGTTTTCGGCGTTGGTAAAAGCAACGTCGGCGGACGAAGTGCAGCGTTGAATCGCTATAAGGTAGCAACTACTACGGGGCAGGGACTGCATTTTGCTGAACAGTGGAAACGCGCTCTGACCGTTAACCCATCCGTAGTTTTTGTAACAAGCTGGAATGAGTGGATTGCGCAACGATACATTGCCGATACGACGGAGCGCACTATGCTATTCAAGCATTTTGTTGATCATAAAATGAAGCAGGGGGAGACGTTTTTCCAGGATTCCTACAACGAGGAATATAACCGGGATATTGAACCCATGAAAGGTGGTTATACTGATAACTATTACTATCAGCTGGTGTCTAATATACGTCGGTTCAAAGGCATGCCCGCGCCCGACGCTGCCAGCCCAGCGCGCACAATTCCCATTGATGGTAAGTTCACTGAATGGACAACTATAAAGCCTGCCTATATGGACCCAAAAGGTGATGTGCTGCACCGAAACTGGCTGGGAGCAGATAACAAAATACGGTATGTGAACAATACAGGCCGTAACGATATCACTGATTCACACGTAGCGTACGATACCAAAAACGCTTATTTCCACGCTAAAACAGCAAAGAAACTTACTCCCTCGACTGGTAAAAACTGGATGCTGTTGTTCATTGATACAGATCAATCCGCCAAGACCGGTTGGGCTGGTTATGATTTCCTGATTAACCAGACCATTAAGGGTAACCAGACATCCATAAGTCACTGGAATGGAAAAGCCTGGCAAGCGGTAGGTACTGGTTCCCTGCGTTACGCTGGTAACGAACTCGAACTGAGTATTCCTTTAAGTAGCATACGACAGACGTCTGGTAAGGTTCAATTTGATTTCCACTGGGCTGATAATATACAGAAGACGAGTACGATAACCGAATTTTTCCTGAACGGAGATAGTGCTCCGGATCGTCGGTTTAATTATCGGTACGTGAGTAAATAGAGCATTGATATGGCAGGCTGGAAGGAATTTATAAATCAGGTATCATCCGATACGGAAGCTCAGTTTGATCGGCTCCGGGCCCGGCTTTTCGGACGCCTGGACGAGGACAAGCCTTACCGAATTATTTATTATCGAGGGTTTGGTAGTCCAACAGCCGTTTGGCTAAAAGGTCGGGTATTACGACAGAAGGATTTAAGTACGCCCAGCGACAATGATACATTCTGGCAGAATCTGCTGGCTACCTACCAGCGCTTTGAAAGCGATGAAGTAGCCAGTGTTAACGTTCGCATTGAAGCATTCGGGCAAACCCACACAACCACCACCGATAAGAATGGCTATTTTGAATTGATTATCCAGCCACCAACTGATTTGCCTCATGGGCGAGCGTGGTTTCCGGTTACTTATGCGCTTGATGGTATAACGCAGCCAACTGGTGAAGCCGTTGAGAAGAAAGGTTACCTGATGATTGCTCCTCCTTATAGTCAGTTTGGGGTTATATCAGATATTGATGATACGGTACTTGTTACGGATGCTACAAACCTGCTCCAGACCGCCCGGCTGACATTTCTGGGTAATGCATACACTCGGTTACCGTTTGCGGGTATTGCCGCTTTTTATCGGGCTTTGCAGAGCGGCCCAGTTACGACCCTGTTTAATCCAATTTATTTTGTGTCGAGCAGTCTCTGGAATTTGTATGACTTACTAGTCGATTTTTTCCGGATACAGGGAATACCAAAGGGGCCGCTTTTACTGCGCGATTTTAGCCTGAGCGCTAAACTATTAGCTTCAGAAGGCCATCATACGCACAAACTGGCTATGATTCGGAAAGTGCTGGATGTGAATCCACAACTACCGTTTGTTTTGATTGGTGATAGCGGACAGCAGGATCCCGAAATCTACGCGCAGGTCATTCGTGAAAATCCTGGCCGGATTCTGGCTGTTTATATTCGTGATGTATCAAACGACCAGCGCGACGAAGCCGTACGTGAGCTGATTCGGACCACAGAGGCCGAGTATGTGCCCATGATGCTGGTGGCTGATACAGTGGCCGCAGCCGAGCATGCAGCCTCGTTAGGTCTGATCGATCCCGATACAATTCCAGAGATCCGAGCCGACCGGCGAGCCGATAAAGAATAAATTTTTTTAATCCTCACGCAACCCTATCCCCAGACGCTCCGTATTGACCATCGAACCGGTTCAACTGTTCTTTTTGACAACCTAATAAACACAGTTGAGACAATGAAATCTTTCGTTTTGGTCAATCGTCTGGGATTTATGGCCGCTTTGTTAGTGGCCACGATGCTGGGCTGTAAAAAAGATGATAATGCTGTTACTACACCTGCCTCTGATGTGGCGGTGGCGAGTACTTCGCTGGGTAATGTACTAACCGGAGCTGATGGAAAAACACTCTATTTTTTCGCTCCCGACGTAACTGGTACATCTAGCTGCACGGGTAACTGCATAGCTACATGGCCAGTTTTTTATAAAGAAACGCCTTCGCTAGGCACCGGACTAAAAGCCAGCGATTTCGCTACGATTACGCGCAGCGATGGTAGTAAACAATCTACGTTCAAAGGCTGGCCGCTTTACTATTATGCCAATGACGCGAAAGCAGGTGATGTGAATGGTGAGAATGTTGGTAATGTATGGATGGTAGCCAAGTCCAACTATACGGTGATGTTTGCTTCACGTCAGTTGGTTGGCAATGATGGGAAAAACTATACGTTTGACACCAAAGAAGGTACGGGTAATTCAATTTTCTTAACGGATAGCGTTGGGCGTACGCTTTATGCATTTGCCCCCGATAAGAAAAATACAAATACCTACACCAAAGCCGACTTGAGTAATAATCCGGTATGGCCTATATTCGAAACATCAGCTACAATTGGCGAGATTCCTTCGGCGTTTAAAAAGGCAGATTTTGCCATAATTAAGCCGTATGGTAAAACTCAACTAACCTATAAAGGCTGGCCATTATATTATTTCGGCGCTGATAATGCTCAGCGTGGTAGTACAAAAGGAGTGAGTGTACCAAGGCCCGGTGTCTGGCCCGTTGTTAATAGTACATCGGTCGACGCGCCAAATTGAGCCATTGCTCTTTACGTAAGTTTAGAGATAACCCATAGTAGAACACTTTGTCCAACGCACCTAACATACTCGCTTTATCCGACTTGCTGGCTGGTTGCCTTCGCAACCAGCGGCAAAGTCAGGAATTGCTTTACCGGCAATTCTATGGATATGGCATGAGCGTCTGCCTGCGCTACACGCATAATCGTGAAAGTGCGATGGAAGTGTTGAATGATGGTTTTTTAAAAGTATTCACAAAACTTGATCAGTACGATCCCAGGCAGCCGTTTAAGGGTTGGCTACGGCGGATTTTAATTAACTCTGCCGTAGATCATTATCGCCAGGAAGTGCGCTATCAACAACAGGAGGGTATCGAACGGGTTGAACAAACCGCCGTTTCGGAGTCGGCTGATGCCTTTAGCCAACTGGCTCATGAAGATCTGCTGGCTCTGATTCAGCAGTTGTCGCCCGCCTATCGAATGGTTTTTAATTTGTACGTCATGGATGGATTCACGCACGAAGAAATTGCCAATCAACTTGGTATTTCGGTAGGCGCGTCGAAATCGAATCTGGCCCGGGCTCGGGAGAATCTGCGGGTATTATTGAAACAATCAAACAACGACGAGTATGTCAGAGCTAACCGATGACCAATTGGACGGGCTCTTCAGAAAGTCGGCTGAAGAGTTTGATCCACCATTCGATCCGGCTGCCTGGCAGGATATGAAAGCCCGGCTGGATACGACCGACTATACGGCACCCGCGGGTACGTTTTCCTGGAAAAATCTGCTCCGCTGGGGATTACCAATTGCGCTGTTAGTAATACTAACAGGCAGTGGATGGTATGCTTATACGAAAACGCAATCGACTGAAAAAGAGACTCTTGTTGGAGGATCTAATCCTGGAAAAACAATAGTTGACCAATCGGATGAGAAGCGCGGACGTAGTGATTTAACGAAACCGGGTGGCAAGATTTCGGGTGAGACAAAAGCGACCGAATCGCTGAAAAACACAGATGGGTCGGCTAGTGAACCTGCTAATCAGCCAGAAATGGTAGCTGAGCGAATCAGGCCAACGGCCCCTGCCGAAAACAGTGATAACGTTAATGCAGAGCCGAAGAAAAGCAGGGTGCCTGTCGTAAGTGTTGCCACGAAACTTGGTTCGCCAGCGTATTCTGTAAAAACGGGTCATGGGCCGACTGCTCGCACTCGTGCTGGTTTACCAGCTGAAAACAGTAGTCAGGCTGAAAATTCGCTTCGATCGGTTAGTGTACAACGGCGTCGGGAAAAGGGCTTGGCCACCAAGCGTACGCGTGCCCGACTGGTAAATCCAACCGAAACGATCGCTTTTTCGACAACAGACTATGTGTTTCCAAAGGCTTCGTCGTTTTCTAAACAGCGTAGAAGGGCTAACCCGAAATCGGAACAAATTAATTCAGTAAATCCGGCCAACACAGGTACTGTAACGACACCGGAACCCGTAGTTGCTGAGGAGGCTGGGCCACTGCTCATTAACGAATTGAACGGTCGTTCTGCACGTTGGGCTAAGCCGCTCCCATTCGTTGGTAGAAGTATGGTGTTGTCAGTTCCTTCTGATACTAGTGAGCGAACAGCTGTTCAGGCAGCACCACCGATTGTTCAGCGGGGTTTTAGTGTTCGATTTGTCGTATCACCTGATTTGAGTACGGTTGGTTTGAAAAATTTCACCCGACCCGGTACGAACGCTGGGCTTCTGCTGGAATATCGACTGGCAAACCGGTGGAGCGTTCAGGGCGGAGTAATCTGGAGTACCAAGGTTTATAAAGCGGGAACGGAGGATTATGTTGTTCCTGACGGTATGTGGGCTTATCCGTTCAAAAAGCCGGAAAGCGTTGACGGACGGTGTATTATGATTGATATACCCCTGAATGTACGTTACGACTTTTTGCTACAGCCCCGGATGGACGGACGACTACCGAGCCGTTGGTTCATAAGTGGAGGCCTGACAACCTATATCATGAACCGGGAGGATTATCATTATGATTATCCTGCGCACACATATGGTCAGAAAACAGACTGGACTAATCCAAATACTGGAACTGCGTTTGGTTTGAGTAATCTTAATCTGTCGGTAGGCTATGAACGGTCGTTTGGCAAACGATTATCCTGGCAGGTTGAGCCCTTTATGAAAGTTCCACTAAAAGGAGTTGGTGTTTATAAGATTAACCTGCTTAGTACCGGCTCTTTCTTTTCCATCCGATACAAATTGTAAAACCATCTATTATTAACCAGCTCACGTTTAATTAATTGTAACTACACATAAAAACGACCTATGAAAAGCAATCCAACGACCGATCAAATGAAGCGTGGTGAATTTCTGCGCAGCCTGGGTTTAAGCAGCGCGGCCCTAATGGCCTTCTACTGCATGGGAACCACAATGACTGCCTGCTCAAAAAGCAGCGATCCGTCGCCATCGACGGGCAGTGGTACCGGTACAACGACCCCAACTACGAGCAGTGGCCTGACGGGTAACGCAGACACGAGTAAGGGCGCCATAAGTTTTACCGCAGATTTGACGAATGCCGATTTCAGTAAGTTAAAAACGCAGGGCGCATTTGTTAAAGTGGGGAGTGTTTTGATTGCTAATACAAAGAGTGGTTACGTGACCCTTCAACGGCTGTGCACGCACGAAGGACAAGATCTGGTTAGCTACCGGCTGGCTTCCGACGATTTTTATTGCGATGCTCACGGATCAACTTATGCTACAAATGGTAGTGTAAAAGTTGGTATAGTACCTGGACAGGCTGCTATGAAATTATATAAAACGACACCTAGTAGCGACGGTAATAGCCTGACAGTAACCGCTTAATTCTCCTTTTTTTCTTATGAGACACCTTTTGTTTGCCATGCTTTTGTGGCTTGGCCTGGGTGCCCTGTATGCCCAGGATTCAACAGCCGTACGTCGTGATACCACTCGTAAATCGTCGGCTGAACCCGCATCGTCGGCCGATGATCTGCTGGCAGGACTGGCTGATTCTTCGGCAAATCAGCCGTTGCTACCTCACAAAATGATCTTTACGCAACGGGCGTTCTGGGGGGAGAAAGGGTTGCTACGCACGATGAAGATTGCACCGCTGACACCCGAAGGCCGGGTTCATGAACTGAAAGTTCGGCGGACGATGCTGGGGATGCACCAGATTGGCGGCTTTCTGACATTGGCAGGATTTATTGCGCAGGGCATTTTAGGCGCAAAACTATATAATGCCAAAGGTCAGGACTACGTCGATACGAAAAAGTGGCATGAACGAACGGCTACGTATATCAACGTAGCATACGGCACAACGCTAGCTCTCTCACTGACAACTCCGCCACCCATTGTTGGCACCCGGCGGGGATTTACGACGATCAAACTGCACAAGTACTTGGCGATTGTTCACCTAACGGGGATGGTGACAACGAATATTCTGGCGCACATGATTAGTAAAAATCCGGAACTGAAACCATATCACCGGGCGGCTGCCTATACAACCTTCGGAGCTTACGCGGTTTCTGTTGTGGCCTTAACGTTCTAGAACTATGAAAAACTATCTGATTTTCAATGGCTACTGGTTAGCCATCGTGGCGCTTTGTGCCTTTGTGGCACCAATGGCAAAACGTAAACTAACGGCCGACAAAACGTCATCGACCATTTCCTACGCGGCCAAACACCCGCTGCATAGCTGGGAGGGCATTAGTCATGAGGTGAATTGCGCGATGATTTACAATGATGAAACCAAACAGCCTGAAACCATAGCTGTTTCGGTGAAAGTGGCTTCATTTGATAGTGATAATAACAACCGCGATTCGCACGCTATGGAAGTGCTGGAAGGAATAAAATATCCGAACGTTACCTTTACCAGTTCAGAAGTGAAAGCGGGCGATAATGGTGCCTTAACGGCGAAGGGAACACTAACGTTTCACGGCGTTGCCAAGCCGGTTACCCTACAGGGAACTCGTAAAGAAACAGGAGGGAAGTTAACCCTGACCGGTGAGTTTCCGGTTACGTTAAGCGATTATAAAATCGAGCGCCCGTCCCTAATGGGGATGAAAGTCGAAGACGGAATGATGCTCAAGTTTAATGTAGCCTTCAACCTGGCAGCTGTACCTTAACTAGCAGAACTAGTTTTGCTCGACGTTTAAGAATATTTCGATATAGTGTTGATTGTTAATAGAATAAAAAGAAACGGCGCTTTGATAAAAGCGCCGTTTCTTTTTGATTTTGGCTCAATTTGTATCTGCAACCAACCTCCGCTTTAGACCTCGGCGGGCCAGTAAGGCACTGATAATGATTAGCAGCGATCCTAAGTAAAATGGTGCTCCCGGTAAGTAAATTGGTGCTTTGGGAGAGGTGAAAAACGAAAACAGATTCGTCATGATCAGAGGTCCGAAAATAGACGTTGTGCTGGTCAGGCTGGTTAGCGCTCCCTGCAACTCGCCTTGCTCATTAGCCGGAACCTGGTTCGAGATAATTCCCTGAACGGACGGACCAGCTATACCACCAAGCGCATAAACGGCCATAAACGCGAACATCATCCAACTTTGATTCGCTAACCCAAACAATAGAAAACCAATCGCGCTAAACACCAGACCAACGTAAACCGACCGCTGCTGCCCTAATTTAGGAATTAGCACCCGGCTCAACCCACCCTGTACAATAGCAAAGGATAATCCAATCGCGGCCAGCGACAGGCCCACGGTTTTCTCGTCCCATTTGAATTTCTCCATCGTGTAGAACGTCCAGGTGCCCTGTACCGCAAAGCCAGCAATATAGATTAACACCAACGATGCAATCAACCCCAGAATGACCGGATATTTACCCAACCGTGCCAGTGAACCAATCGGGTTAGCCCGGCGCCAGTCAAATGGACGACGATTTTCAGGAGCTAACGATTCTGGTAGAATCAATAAACCGTAGAGAAAATTAATCATGGTTAACCCGGCTGCGACAAAAAATGGCACCCGTGGTCCGTATTGTCCCAAAAAGCCGCCCATTGCCGGGCCGAGAATAAAACCAACGCCAAAAGCGGCTCCGACTAACCCAAAATTCTGTGCTCGTTTTTCAGGTGGACTCACATCGGCAATATAAGCCGTAGCCGTTGTGAAACTGGCACCAGTAACCCCGGCCAGCAGTCGGCCAATAAACAGCCATTCAATATTGGGTGCGAAACCCTGAAGCACGTAGTCTAAGCCGAACCCAAACAGCGAAAACAACAGGACCGGCCGCCGACCAAAGCGGTCACTTAATCCGCCCAATACTGGCGAAAAAAGAAACTGCATCAGGGCATACGAGAACGTAAGCCAGCCCCCGTAACTGGCAGCCTGACTGATGTTTCCGTGGATGAGTTGCTCAATTAGTTTCGGGAAAACCGGGATGATAATACCCAGCCCCGTTACATCGATCAGCAGCGTAATGAAAATGAAAATGAGCGCAGGCGCGGTGCGTTGTTTGGACATGAAAAGGGGAGTTATAAAGTTGTAGGGTTATAAGGTTGTAAAGTTGCTGACGCAAATGAGGAAGGGAGAGCAACTTTACAACCTTATAACCCTACAACTTTATAACTTCTTTACGCGTAAGTATTCAACATTACTGGCATAACCAGCATCAGAATGTCTTCGTTTTCTTCTTTGTCGGCCGGAACGAGCAGCCCCGCCCGGTTAGGTGCCGACATCTCCAGCGAGATCATTTTGGCGCCGAGGTTGCTCAGTACTTCAGCCATTAGCTTAGCGTTGAAGCCGATTTCCATTGGTTCGCCGTCGTATTCGCAAAGCAGCTTTTCATTCGCTTCGTTCGAATAATCCAGATCTTCAGCTGAAATGGTTAGCGAGTTAGCTTTGAGTGATAACCGAATCTGGTGCGTCGTACGGTTAGCGTAGATCATAATTCGCTTCAATGAATTAAGCAGATCAGTCCGACCAATCGTCATTACATTCGGATTATTGGTTGGAATGGCATTTTCGTAGTCCGGGAACCGCTCATCAATCAGTCGGCAGATCAGCTGCGTTGGGCCAAATGTAAAAGACGCATTTGCCTGACTAAACTCAGCTACAACGGGCACATTCTCTGGCAAAGAAGCTTTTAATAATTGCAGCGCCTTGCGTGGAATAATCAGCGATGAACTAGCTGATGAACCCAGATCGGTACGGCGGTAGCGAATCAGCCGGTGGCCGTCCGTGGCGACAAACGTTGCATTATCGGATGCCAGTTGCAGATAAACGCCCGTCATGGCTGGCCGTAAGTCATCTGTGCTAGTCGCGAAAACTGTATTGTTAATAGCGCTCAGCAGTACATCCGATGTCATTTCAACGGAAATATTTTTGTTAACCGTCGGCAGCTTAGGGAAGTCAATCGGATTTTCACCCGAAAGCTTATAGCGTCCATTATCCGTCAGAATCTCAGTGCCGAATGTTTCGGTGTCAATGTTGATCGTAACTGGTTGCTCGGGCAGGCTACGCAACGTATCTAATAGCAGCTTGGCCGGAATGGCAATAGCACCACTTGTACTGGCTTCAACCGGAATCTGCGTTGTCATGGTTGTTTGCAGGTCAGACGCCGTTACGGTCAGCGTCCCACCAGAGGCATTTTCGCCCACGTCGATGCGGAACAGGAAGTTTTCGAGGATCGGCACAATCGGGTTTGTTGCCACGACGCCGTTGATATGTTGGAGGTTCTTAAGTAGGACCGACGAGGAAACGATAAATTTCATGAAGCCAATCGTTTAGGGGGATTTTAGCATTTTATGTAGGAACAAAAGTAACAAAAAAAGCCGACGTTACAGTGATGAGTGAGCAGCCAGCAGGAAACAGTTAATTGAGAATAGCAGTAGCAGTAAACAGACGGAACAGTATTGCCTGGGAGGGAACGGAGGGCCGTGCTTCACTGTTCATCATTCATCGCTGGCTGCTTATTGCTGGCTGTTCATTGATAACTGTGATTGTGGAAGCTGAAATCGTTAATCGTGTTGCCAATAGTGGACTTATCACGCTGGATCTGGAAGAGTACTATCATCCCGGCGAACGGGTTGTTTACGACCTGAAAGACAATCTGTACATGGGTCTGATTCTGAAAGAAAAAGACTTCCGGGCCTTCCTGAAAGAACACGACTGGAGTCAGTATGCTGGTAAAAACGTGGCGATCACCTGCACGGAAGATGCTATTGTTCCGACGTGGGCTTATATGCTGCTGACCTTACAACTGCAACCTTTTGCGCATACGATTGTCTTCGGTAATCTGAATGATCTGGAAGAAAAATTGTACTTCGATGCCATTGCTAAAATTGATCCCGAATCCTATCGCAGCGCTCGTGTGGTGGTAAAAGGTTGCTCCAAAGTGCCGGTTCCAACGGCAGCTTATGTTGAGATAACCCGTGTACTACGACCATTTGTGCAAAGTTTGCTGTTTGGGGAGCCATGCAGTACGGTACCCTTATATAAGCGGCCTAAAGCATAAAATACCCTTCTATGTGTTTTGCAAGGCCTCCCTTAGGTCCGTTGTGGCCTGACGACCGAGCTGACCAGCCGTTGCAACGTGAGGCCCTGCCCCATAATAGAAAACAGGACCACGCAATAACAACTTGCCAGAATTAATTCTTTGTAGTCAGAATCAGGTAACGACAGGGCTAGTGCGATGGAGATACCCCCGCGCAGTCCGGCCCAGGTCAGAATCCGTAAACTTCCGGGCTGTTGCCGATCTAATCTGAATTGAAGCAGGAATGGCAACACAATACTTAACCAGCGCGCAGCCAACACGAGTACAATGGTGCATAGCCCAATAACCAGATAATTCGATAGGAAAGGCAGTACAATAACTTGTAAGCCAATCATTACAAATAGTAGCGTATTCAGAATTTCGTCAATAAGATGCCAGAACCGGTTTAAGTAAACCTTCGGCGTATTGGGAGAACCGGATTCGGGTAGCAATGCGCCCAACAACAAACCCGCTGTTACCTCCGCCAGCGGAACCGATGCGTGAAAAGCGCTGGCTACAACAGATATAATCATGACCAGCGCTAGTGAGAGTAGCACAACGGTCTGAAAATCATCAGTTGCTTTAATGAGTCGGTAAGCTCCGTAACTCAGCAGCAGGCCAACCGCAATTCCTCCCAGCACTTCTTTGGCAAACAGTTGAATAGCATCCCACAGGAAAAAATTAACGGTCGGGTCGGCCACTTCCTGGAGCGATACAAAGAGTACTAACCCAACGCCATCGTTGAATAAGGATTCGCCGGTAATGATGGTTTCCAGCCGGTGTGGTATAGGAGACTTTTTAAGTACGGCCCCCACCGCAACCGGATCGGTTGGTGAGATCAGCGCACCGAACAAAAAACAATAAATTAATGGCAAGGTAATCCCAAAGGCTTTCGTCAGCGCGAAGAACCCCAGGCCAATCAGAGCCGTAGACAGCATAACCCCTACGGTACTTAAGACCAGTACGGGGCGCATGTGCTGACGAAGATCTTTCAAGTCAACTTGTAGCGCGGCTGCAAACAGCAGAAAACCAAGCATAACCTTGAGTAGAGTCGTCGAAAAGTCGATCTGTTCCGTTATCTGCACCAAAATGCGGGCAAAGCCAGCCGACAAACTGCCTGCTACCAGTGTAGCCAGGGTTAAAGCCAGGGTCAATACGACAATACCAATCGTTCCCGGCAGCCGGACAAATCGGAGATTGATAAATGACAGCAAGGCACTTAGCCCAACCAGTGTACTAACGGCGGTGAACAGAGACATAATAAGCTAGAAAATCAACGTGATCAGATGGGCAACCGAACCAGCCTGCTTGTTCAACAGTCGGAGGGTTCAGTTTATAAACTCGCCAACTGACTACTTTGTGAGAAATACGGGTATCGTTATATCAACAGGCTGCGCTGATAATAAGGTACTTTAAGTAGTAGATCGTACTGCGAAATAAGTTGATACGAAACCCATTGAGCAATTCCTGGTTAAAGGAATACGACTCCTGCCAGGCGCGCTATGACCACGTTTGACTACGTACTTCTTGCTTACTCCGTATTTATTTTTAGTGCTTCGTTCATTAACCTGATACCACTCGATTATTGGTGGATTCGCATGTGGGATTTTCCGCACCTGCAACTCACTTTGCTTTCTTTTGTCGGTTTTATTGCCTGGTTCACAACAAAGCATCATATGGACGGATTCCTGATGCTTATCCCTCTGGCTCTGTTGTTGACCCTTGGTTATCAGGGCTGGCTGATTTACCCGTTTACACCGCTGCATCAGAAACAGGTAAAAGCATGGCAGAACCAGACAAATCAGGAGACGCTGGCTGACAACACAATCCGGCTGATGACGGCTAATATCTTTATGGAGAACACGCACATGCCTGATGTGCTGGCGCTGGCTAAAAAATACCAGCCGGACGTGTTGCTGATACTGGAAGCAAATCAGGCATGGCAACAGGCGCTGGCTCCGCTCGAAGCTACTCATCCGCACTGCATTTTACATCCGCTGGAAAATACATATGGGCTATTGATGTATTCCCGGTTTCCCATCCTGAATCAGAAAGTACGATTCCTGATTCAGGATGATATTCCGTCGGTTTATGTTCAGTTGGAATTACCTTCTGGTCAGATCGTTCATTTCTATGGCGTGCATCCGATGCCGCCCAGTCCTACCGAACATTATCGGTCAACGGAACGGGACGCCGAGCTGCTACTGGTTGGTAAAGAAGCTAAGACAAAATCAGGGCCGATTATTGTTGCGGGCGACTTAAACGATGTGGCCTGGTCGCATACGACCCGGCTGTTTCAGCGCGTTAGCGGACTTCTTGACCCGCGCATCGGTCGGGGCCTGTTTAACACGTTCCATGCTCGTTATTTCTTTCTGCGCTGGCCGTTAGACCATGTCTTTGTATCTAATCATTTTCAACTTCAAACGATTCGTCGGTTACCCAATTGCGGCTCCGATCATTTCCCGATGCTGATTAGTCTGACGTACGTGGGCGAAGTTGCGGCCACAACGCCTGATCTGCCCAAGCCCGAAGGTGATGATCTGGAAGAGCAAATGATAAAATCAGAGAAGCATGCTAAACAAGTAGCTGCTGCCTGATGGCCTCAAATTGGTCAATAGAATTGGATTGGAAACACGGTAACCGGATTCACTTCTGTTTTGGAAGAACCGCTTAAACCATTTTGAGGGGACAGACAACGCCTTTTTTGTACTTTTGCCAGTAAAATCAATTATTATGCAATCATCCACATTTGCATTGCTGGCCGGACTCTCGCTCCTTATCCCGTCTGCTCAGGCGCAGACAAAAAAGACAAAGGCCGTAACTAACACTACCTCTATTAATCAGTCGCTTCCCGAATTTTCAATTCCTCGTGCTGAAGTTGAAGCGCATATGCGCTTTCTGGCTTCCGACGAGTTGCAGGGCCGCCGGACGGGTGAAGCTGGCAACCGAACAGCCGCTCGGTATATTGCTGAGCAGTTTCGATTATGGGGGTTAAAACCCGCTCCTGGCCAAAGCGATTATTTTCAGCCGGTCGAACTGGAACGTGTGAAAGCCGCTAACTCAGCTACTATGTTAATCGGGAAGGATACGCTGCGTTTGGGTAAGGAACTGGTGGTTATGGCGGGAGGACCGACGGATTTACAGGGCGAAGTTGTTTATATTGGATACGGCCTTACCGATGGTGAAGATGGCTACAAAGGACGCGATGTTAAAGGGCGTATTGTGGTGGCGCAGGGGGGCTCACCCGAAGCAAAAGGACCGGGTGAAATTTTCAGAGCGTCGAATGCCAAGCGTAAACTCGCTACCGAAAAAGGCGCTGCGGCTCTCATTGAGCTCTACAGCGAGTCGATTCCGTGGGGCTTTGTTAATCAATATTTCACCCGTGAACAGGTTAGTCTACCCGTTGCAACAGCAGGCAATGCTCCTGTAACGCATTTGTGGGTCAACAATGCTAATAATCAATATAAACAATTAAAAGAAGCTGGACAGACGGTCACGTTACGAACCGCGGGGCGGGAGCGATCGGCTTTGTCGTCTGCTAACGTTGCTGGAGTTATTGAAGGTACGGATCCAAAACTGAAAGATGAGTACATTGTCCTGTCAGCGCATTTTGATCACGTTGGCGTTGGCAAACAGGGTGGTAATAGTTACTCGGCCTCAGATAGCATTTTCAACGGTGCCCGCGATAATGGAATTGGTACGGTATCGATTCTGGCAACGGCTAAAGCGCTGATGCAACAGCGGCCTAAACGGTCGGTGCTGGTGTTGGCACTGACTGGCGAAGAGATGGGTCTGCTTGGTAGCAAATTTTACGCTGAGCACCCGCTAATACCACTGAAACAAACCATTTTCGACCTAAATACTGACGGAGCTGGCTACGGCGACACTACCATCATTTCGGTTATCGGACTGGAACGAACGGGGGCCAAAGCTGAAATTGAAGCCGGTGCTAAATCCGTTGGTTTAGGAGTTTTTGCCGAGCCTGCGCCTGAACAGGGCCTTTTCGACCGTTCCGACAACGTTAACTTCGCAGCGAAAGGCATTCCTGCTCCCGATATTGCCCCAGGTTTTAAGAGTTTTGATGAAGCGATTGCCAAATATTATCATCAAGCCATTGATAATCCCGAATCGCTGGATTATAACTATGTACTAAAATTTTGTAAGGCATATGCACACATGGCGCGGTTGATTGCGGATCGAGCTACGCGGCCACAATGGTCCACCGGCGACAAATACGAAGCGGCTGGTAAGGCATTGTACGGGCAGCAGTAGAGTTTTCCCAAATGTGCTTTTATCAATGTATGCAACCGGTTAGCCCGTCGAGAAGCCGCCTGACGTAATACAAAACTAAATCGACTGGCTCAGCGTTTATTCATTGTAAACATCACTTCTGACATGCTGTTTAAATATCTCTTTATCATCACCCTTATTATTCTTTTTGTGCCCCCGGTTCGGCGGTTTGTTTTTTACCTGCTGGTTGGTCGGCAACTGGTGAAAGAGCAGAAACGGCAGAGTAATGTTCGTGGCGGTCGCCGGGAGGGCGATGTACGCGTTCATAGCCGCCCAACTCAGGAAGAATCGCGATTTAAGGGAGGAGATTACGTTGACTATGAAGAGGTTAAATAATTGATACATACTACAAAGTAGAACGCTCTCCAGGCTACGCTTGGGGAGCGTTTTACTTTGTAGCCGTCTCCAGTTCCTTCTTGTATTTGGCCGCCAACCCGGTCATCACGTAACCGTTATAAGTTGTGGATGTATAATAGGTGTATTTGACGGCCACCAGCGCATCGGCGCCAATTTTTTTAGCCTGCATCGTCAGGCGGGCCAGCAACAGTTCTTTCTGCTGCATGTCATTCCCCCGGCTCAGCATCCGGTTATGACCCGATTGGCGATCGACCAGCGGTAGCTCACTCTTTATTTCCAGATCCTGAATCGGATCGAACGGGCGTTCGGGGCGTTGGTTTTCGTAAAAAACATCGACCGAGTAATGTGGCTTGTTTTGCAGGTAAATCGCCGGTTGAAAACAACCTGTTAAGCCAAACAGTATCCCAATTCCACCAATTAGTTGAATAGCTTTTTGTATCGTCATCATTGATCAATGGTTGGACAGCTCAGGCTTCATGTCTAATACTTTCTTCACCACGTGTGGGTAATGTGTATGTTCCAGCACCTGTACGTGCCGGGCTACGTCGTCGGGCGTATCGGCCGGCGAAACCGGGCAACTGGCCTGGAAAATAATTTGTCCTTCGTCGTAGTGCTCGTTGACGTAGTGAATGGTTATGCCCGATTCGCTTTCACCAGCTGCAACGACAGCTTCGTGGACAAAATGCCCGTACATACCTTTTCCACCAAATTTAGGTAATAAAGCGGGATGAATATTAATGATTTGATTAGGAAATGCTCGTACGAGTTCAGCAGGCATTAACCACATAAACCCAGCGAGCACGATCAAGTCAATATGCAGGTCCTGAAGTAGTTGTGTGATGCGACTTGTATTATAAAAGGTCGTCCGGTCGAAAACCAGAACCGGAACGTGAAGGTCGGCATCAAAGCCTTTGCGAGCCCGGTCGATAACGCCTGCCTTCGGGTTATTCGAGATAATCAGTGCGATTTCTACGTCGGTACTACTGGCAAAATATTGAGCAATTTTCTCGGCGTTGGAACCGGAGCCGGAAGCAAACAGAACAATTCGTTTCAAGGAGGTTGCGATTGGTTGTATATAAACGTCAGGATACAAAAGTACAACGCTACAAATTTCTTCTGAAACGGATAGCCTTTAATAAACACGGTCGGACTGGCATATCAGTCCGACCGTGTGTGTGTGTCATGCTGACGTAGGAAGCATCCTAAAGCCTCCGAATTTGAGAGTAAGGAATCCTCAAGATACTTCCTACGTCAGCATGACAAAAGATAAGTCTCTACAACGTTTTAGGCGCGGTTATCTCCAACAGGTCTTTATCGTGGTGGTACTTCTCAACGCATTGATTATCAAGAATCATAGTTGCGCCGTTTTCCGCTGTGTACTTCTGCCAAGTTGGTAACCCTTTGTGATTTGGATTGCCAGTTCGGGCAAAATTGATCCAGGATTGACTTAGCTTATCAGACAATGCGTAAGCTTCTTTTGTGCCACCCGTCATTTCTTCGCACCGGCTGATGTTATTAAACGCGAAAGGAATCTCGATGCAGTGAATCGCTTTGTAAGCGCCGTCCAGCACCGGCGATTGCCAGGTAAACAAGTACATATATACTGGAGCCGTATTTGTAGCCGATTTCCAGTTAGCATATTTAACCGAATTCTGTCGGAACCGGTCGTCGATATCCATCAGATCGCTTGGCTTTGTGTCATTCGGATAAGCTTTCTTGACAGCAGCTATGTACGCATCCGTTTTATCGCCGTATTTCTTTTGCAGATAGCTTTTCACCTCATCCGTAGTGCCGTTGCGCAGGCTGGCTAACGAGGGCAAAAATTCATTTTTTGTGGAGCCAATCAGCAACGGAACACTCGATGAAATAGCCAGCGCTTCGGGGCTTGATGGTTGGTACGGTAGGAAACTTCCATCGTGGGTTGGTGACCAGCCCAAAGCCATCATTGGTTTCCCTTCGGCGGTGAGTTGCGTACGAAGTTTTTGTATGGCCTTGGTGCTGGCTGCTGCTAATTTTTCGTGCGAAACCTTCTGAATCTCATCCACCTGCGACGATTGCAGACCTAATTCTTCCAATACGGCAGCCGCTACCCGTTTTGTCATGGCTGGGTCCTGAAAGCTCGCGGCCGTTCCGCTTTGAGCAATAGCCTTGTGGAAAAGCCCTTTAGCCGAAGGGGTATTCATTAGCGTCACAACCTTACCACCACCGCCTGACTGTCCGAAAATGGTTACGTTAGCTGGATCGCCACCAAATTGAGCAATGTTGGCTTTTACCCATTGCAGTGCGGCTACCAAATCCATCATACCGACGTTCGCCGATGACTTATATTTGTCGCCGTAAGCCGATAGGTCTAGGAAGCCCAGCACATTCAGGCGATGGTTAACCGACACCAGCACCACGTCGCCTTTCCGGCTCAAGTTTTCGCCATCGTATGAAGGCAGTTCCTGCGACGAACCGGAAGAGTAGCCACCGCCATGCAACCAAACCATCACGGGCCGTTTTTTCGAATCAACGCCCGGTGACCAGACATTTAACCGCAGGCAATCTTCGTTCGCGTAACCCCAGTCGTGGTGATAGACAAACTCCGATTCGTCCGCTACTTTGGTAGTTGGTTCTATCAGTGGGCACACTGGTCCGTAGGCCATCGATGAGCGAACACCCGTCCAGGAGTCGGGTTTAGCAGGCGCCATGAAGCGCTCGGCTTTACCATACGGAATACCCTTATACGTATAGATACCGTTGTGCACATACCCTCTTACTTTACCGTACTCCGTCGGAACAACGGCTTCGTTGGAACCCGTAACGATGGGAGCGGTACCGTTCGACTTCTGGCCCGTTACCAGCATTGGCAGCAGTTGCGCTACTAGTAATGCGATAAGAATTTTCGTATTTTTCATGGATGGTTCAGATTAGGTTGGTAATCCTGTTTGATGTTTGACTATCAAACTCATTAGCGAAACAGCATTGGCGTGTATTCATTTAGATACTGACGCCAGTTAATCCAGGTGTGGCCACCGGCAGTTTCTTTGTACTGGTATTTGATGTTGTGCTTGTCGAGCAGAGCCAGCGTTTTTTTGTTGGCATCCATTACAAAATCGTCTTTGCCAATACCGACCCAGAACAGTTTCTTGCCTTTATTGAAGTTCGGGTCGTTCAACACTTTCGCATATTTCGTGTCCGCTTCGTCGGCGGATGCACCGAAAAATCCAGAACTGAATACGCCCACATAATCGAATAATTCAGGGTGCGTCAGCGTAACGTCCAGCGTCTGGAAACCACCCATCGACAGACCCGCAATTGCCCGGCTTTCACGGTTGGTCATGGTGCGGTAATTTTTCTCAACGTACGGCATCACCTCTTTCAGAAGTTCGCTGGTGAATTGATCCCGCATCTGATTCATGGCCTGCTGGTTGGGCATCCCCGTCATTGGGGGCATAGGCATACTACCGTTCGGCATGACTACAATCATTGGTTTAGCTTTTCCGGCCGCAATCAGATTATCCAGAATGAAGCCCGCTTTGCCTATGCTATTCCAGCCAGAATCGTCATCACCACCGCCGTGCAGCAGATAAAAAACGGGGTATTTCGTTGCCCCTTTGTCATAACCCGGTGGTGTGTAAACGTGCATCCGGCGCATCATACCCAGCGTATTCGAGGAGTACCACACATCCCGAACGTCGCCGTGGGGCACCGCGCGGTTATCTTCAAATGCCATTTCAGGGCCCGGCACCGTCATCATATTCTCCAGGCTGCTGATGCCCTGCTTGATCATCGGATTCTTTGGGTCCATCGTCCGAACGCCGTCCACCATCAGTGTATAGCTATAATAATCGGGCGTGAGCGGCCCAAGCGCAACTGACCAGACACCTTGGTCGTTTTTGGTTAGCGGCACGGTTTTACCCGACGCAAAATCACCGCCGACAGTAACTTCGCTGGCTTTGGGTGCATAAATCTGAATCATTACCCGCTTATCAGCCAGCACTTTCGGGGATTTCAGGGTATCGTTCGGTGTTGGTGTACGCTGGGGCATTTGAGCCATAACCTGAGACGCTGTTAAGCAAGCGCAGGCAACTGCGATAAGCAGGGTTTTGGTAACGTTTTTCATCAGTAAGGATTAGAGGTTGGTAAAAAGGTTTGATGCTATTTAGGGGTTGAGATTGTTACTTACTCCGCCAGAGATTCGGCAGTAATTTGTAGTACAATAGATGTCGCCAGGTGCCCCAGTCGTGCGCACCGTCGCCCCCGACATAATAGTCGTGCTTGATAGTATGCTTTTGCAAGGCTTCGTGCAGAGCAATTACCCGTTTGCCAATAGGCGCGTCTGCCTCGTGCGTGCCCTGCCCAACTAGAAGGTAATCGACTTTCTGATTAGCAGCTGGGTCATTCAGGAAAGCCGCGCTAACCTTTTCCGTATCGGGGTCGCCTGCACTCAGAATGCCGAACGAGCTAAATAAATCCGGATTCTTTAACCCCACAAACTGCGTATGCCGACCACCCATTGATAAGCCAGCCAAAGCACGACCTTTCCGGTCGGCACGGGTGCTGTAAGTTTTGTCGACAAAAGGAATGATCTGCTTTTTTAGTTCTTCTTCAAACAGTGGAAACGTCTTTTCCGTATGGTTTGGGTCGCTGCGGTGAACCACCTGATTGTTTGGCATCGCAATCAGCATAGGCACCATCTTACCTTCAGCAATCAGATTATCCGCAATGAAATTAGCCCGCCCGTCGAGCGCCCAGCCAGAAGCCAGTTCGCCACTACCACCGACCAGATACAGCACTGGATACTTCTTTTTGGGCGAATAACCGGGTGGGGTGTAGACGTAGATTTCCCGCTCGCCATTCAGCACATCAGAGTGGTAAATATGGCGGGTTACGGCACCGTGTGGCGCCGGTTTGGCATCGTAATAGGCCGGCCCGTCGCCGGGAACAACCAGATTGCTGTAGCCGGGCTGATCGTTAAAACCGGTCAGGGTGTTGTTTGGATCGGGTACCGTGACGCCGTCGATAATGAACTTATAAACGTAAATATCAGGCTTAATCGGCCCAATTGTCAGCGACCAAACACCATCATCACCTTTCTGGAATGGAATTGGATCTTTGGTTGAGAGCGCTAGCAAAACCGGTCCGCCGGTAAGCATTACCTGTTTGGCTTCGGGCGCTTTCAGCCGAAAGATAACGGTGCGGTCGTCGCGAACTTCAGGAGAAATGACAGTAGCGCCGTAAGGCACCAGGTTCTGCGTATTTTTCTGAGGATTCCAGTCCAGGTTAACGTGGGCCTGCTGAGCCTGTACTTTAAAAAAGCTGGCAGATAAGAGCCCTAGAAACAGACAGGTAGTTCGAATGAGAGCCATCGGTTTGTCTTTACGTCAAAAGTACGTAAAGTTTCGGCCTGTTACCACAATGACAAGATTTTTTGTGAATATTTTAACACAAGTAAGAAGGAAAGCTAGAGTCTAGTAATTTGACTGGCGAGTTGTCAGATGTGACGTCGGGTTTAAGAACCCGACGTCACATCTGACAGCACAATAACTTCATTAATAGATTCGGACAGTAGGAAAAAAGAGGAGTTTCGTACTTTTCCTGAAAATCTGCCGGCTTTCTTTTCGCTATGACTCTACCACGCATCTATTTCCTTCTGGGTCTATTCTGGTTATCAATTCCTCTGCTTCATGGCCAGACAACCGGTAAGGGTGACCGTATTACTGGGCCTAATTTTGCAACTCGAAGTCCAGTGTTAGGTCGACATGGAATAGTAGCGACTAGTCATCCGTTGGCTACGCAAATTGGATTGGACATACTTAAACAGGGCGGTACGGCCGTTGATGCGGCTATTGCTGCCAATGCTGCGCTTGGGGTAATCGAACCTAATAACGGGGGCATTGGTGGTGATTTGTTTGCGATTGTCTGGTCTGCAAAAGATAAAAAATTGTACGGTCTGAATGCCAGCGGTCGCTCGCCTGGTGGACTGACGTATGACGCGTTGAAAACTGTCCTCGGGCAGCGGGCACAGATTCCGCTTTACGGTCCGTTATCGGTTTCGGTGCCCGGCGCGGTAGATGGCTGGTTTCAGTTACACCAGCGATTTGGGAAATTACCCATGCGTAATTTGCTGGCGCCCAGTATTCGCCATGCGCGTGAAGGTGTGCCGGTGCCGCAGGTAATTGCATACTCCTGGCAGGTAGCCGCCCGACGGTTAGCCGATAACCAGGCTGTCGTTAGTGAGTTTGACAACTTCCGCCGGACATTCCTCATTAATGGAAAAGCGCCCATAGAAGGACAGATTTTCCGTAACCCTGACCTGGCTGCCACGTATGAAAAAATAGCAACGGGTGGCCGGGATGCATTTTATAAAGGAACCATTGCAGACGCGATAAACCGTTACGCCCGACGCGCTGGATTATATTTGCGAAAAGCTGACTTAGCTGCACACCGTAGCACCTGGATTGAACCCGTCTCTACGAATTATCGAGGTTACGATGTGTATGAATTGCCGCCAAATGGACAGGGAATATCGGTTTTGCAAATGCTGAATATTCTGGAAGGATATGACCTCAAAAAACTAGGTCATAATAGCGCTGACTATCTACATTTACTAGTCGAAGCTAAAAAGCTGGCGTTCGAAGATCGGGCGCGTTACTACGCAGACCCAGATTTTGCTAAGGCTTCAATCAACTGGTTGATTACCAAAGAATACGCTGCTCAACGACGGAAATTGATTGACCCGAAAAAGGCATCTGAGCGACTGGATGCTGGTGACTCTGGTCTCCGCGCCGGCGACACTGTATATCTGACCGCAGCTGATGATCAGGGTAATATTGTGTCATTAATTCAGAGCAATATGCTGGAGTTTGGCAGTGGTATGGTGCCCGATGGCCTGGGTTTCGTCTTCCATAATCGGGGAACGAGTTTCAACATGCAGCCCGATCACGCGAATGCGTATGCGCCGAATAAGCGGCCCTTCAATACTATAATTCCAGGTTTTGTTTTGAAAAATAGAGCGCCATTTCTGAGTTTCGGGGTTATGGGTGGGGCCATGCAGCCGCAGGGCCATTTACAGGTTTTGTGCAATATTATTGATTTCGGCATGAACGTGCAGGAAGCAGGTGATGCTGCCCGGTTTAGTCATTCGGGTAGCAGCGAACCCATTGGCACCCTTATGACTGACGGTGGACGGTTAGCACTGGAAAGTGGCATTCCTGGCGAAGTACGGGCCGAGCTGGAAAAGCGGGGCCACCATCTAGCGCCCACGGATTTTTTCGGAGGTTATCAGGCTATTCAATGGGATGCTGTCAACCGAATTTACAGGGGCGCCAGCGAAATGCGGAAAGATGGGCAAGCGGCTGGTTATTAGGCATTAACTTAGGCAACTCTATAACTGCTTATATGGCTAAGAAAACTGAGGCAAAAATCGACTCGACAACGTCAGTCAACAGCTTTGATAAACTATCGGCGTTGGTTCGTGAGAAATGGCCCGAATACGTTATCGAAATCGTCGTTATCATTTTCAGTATTACCATTTCATTGGCTGTAGATGAGTGGAAAGACAGTCGGCAGAAGCAGGAACTTGAACAGATTTACTTAAGGGGACTTTATAGCGATCTCAAAACTGATACGAGTCAGATACATGAAATAATCGATGAAACCCGGCAGGTTATTCAAAAAACAGTCCAGCTTTCCGAAACAAAAGCTGACATACCCGTTTCGGCCTACGGGCCATTCCTCGATAATGTTCGGTTTGTGTTCAAGCGTCCGCGCTTTATCTCTGAAAACGCTACCTTTTCTGATTTGAAAAGTACAGGTAACTTTCAGGTAATCAGTAATTTTAATCTAAAAAGCTCACTATTCGATTATTATAAGCAGTATGAAGCGATCGTGCAGGTCGAAAGTGCCGAACTGGAAGCAACCAATTCTATGGTAGGCCCTTACATACTAAAGCGGCTTCCGTTAGCCAATCGGGATACTAAAAATATGCCAGCCGGAGTCGGGACGGTTGTTAACGAAATAGAATTTCAGAATGCGATGCTGGTGCGACGGTCAACTCGGGAGGAGCTACTGCGTGATTATGAACAGTCGTTAAAACTAGCACGGAAAATTCTGGTGACTATTCAACCGCAGTTAAAGTAGGAAACACTTGATACAACGTCTAATCACGTTTCTTTTTGATTCCCTTCCCAAAATTGGGTAACTTAGTTGTTTACTCTCATCTCAATCAACAAGGCTTGAAAACGTTATTAACTGCTACAACCTGTTTTGCATTCGCTATCGGGTTCAGTTGGGCGCAGTCTGGGTCGGACATGACAATTCCCGCTGAGGTTCAGAAAGTCGCGCAATCCGTTCAACCAAAGAATATTGAAGCGCACATGCGCTACCTCGCCGACGACAAGCTGGAAGGGCGCAAACCCGGTACACGCGGTTATGCCATGGCGGCCGATTATGTGCAGCAGCAACTGGAAAAACTTGGGTATAAGCCCGCTGGCGAACGAGGCACTTATCGGCAGGCAGTTCCTCTCCGGCGGGGTCAGGTCCGCGAGGCTGCCAGTTCAATGGCGTTAATTCGTAACGGCCAGAAACAGCCGTTGACGTACGGAAAAAACTTTATCCTAAGCCCCAACTTTGGTCACGAAACGATTGACGTTTCGGCAGCGGTGGTGTTCGTCGGTTTTGGGGTAACCGCACCCGAACTGAACTACGACGACTATGCCAGTATCGACGTGAAGGGAAAAATTGTGGCCTATTTCAACGGCGCTCCTGCTACGTTTCCGTCGAATCAACGGGCTTATTATGGCTCGGCTAAACCTGAAATTGCACTGGCCCACGGTGCTGTTGGTGTTATCTCATTCAGCTTGCCAACGGATGTACGCTCGCGCATTGAAGCGTCGGCACCCCGCGGACGGGCGGCCATTTACCGCTGGACCGATAAGCAAGGACATGCCCAGCGTACGTTTCCAGAACTGCGGGTTATAGGCGCTTTAGGCGATTCAACGGCCCGAACATTGTTTGAGGGCGCTCCTAAATCATTCAGTGAAGCTATTGGCCTGGCGCACCGGGGCCAGCCACAGGCTTTTCCGCTTTCCGTATCGGTGCATGCTCAGACAAATACAGAACTGGTCGATGGGTTAATTGGCGAAAATGTGGTCGGTATCCTGCCCGGCTCCGATCCGGTGTTGAAAAACGAATATGTTGTTTATGTATCGCACCTCGACCACCTCGGTATTGGCCGACCAGTAAAAGGCGATTCCATTTTTAACGGTGCCCATGACAACGCATCGGGCGTTGGGATTAATTTGGAAGTGGCCCGACTTTTTTCGTCTCTGCCTAAAGCTCCGCGTCGGTCAATTCTGCTTGTTGGTGTAACGGGCGAGGAAATGGGACTGCTTGGGTCAGATTATTTCGCCACTAATCCAACGGTACCCAAAGCGAATGTTATCGCAAATCTGACGCTGGATATGCCGTTTTTCTTTCATCCGCTGCTAGATATTGTGCCGTACGGTGCCGAGCATTCCAGTCTGTCGAAAGAAGTTAATGCGGCTGCTAAATTCATGGGAATTCAGATTGCGAAAGATCCGATTCCAGAACAGGCCGTGTTTATGCGCTCCGATCACTTTAGCTTTGTCCGTCAGGGCGTTCCGGCGCTGTTCATTAAAAGCGGGTCACAAACCGGCAACCCTAATCTCGATGGCACAAAACTGAATCTGGAATGGCGCGCTACCATTTATCATACGCCCCTTGACAATATGGATCAGCCTTTCGACTGGAATGCGGCTGGCCGACACGCGCAGTTGCAGTTTCTAATCGGCTACCTGACAGCGCAGGACGATGGTCGGCCAACCTGGAACAAGAATGATTTTTTCGGGACGAAATTCGGTTCGGCTACGACTAAACAGTAAGTTTTGGCTTTAAACACAGAGGAGTGGAGGTTACACAGAGAACACAGAGATTTTATATTTTTCGTGTTCTCCATGTAACCTCCGCTCCTCTGTGTTTAAGCACCATATCGTTTTTTCCGTACGGCCTGCCAGATTAGCCCCACTGCGCCGACCAGCGCCAATGGGCCGAGCAAATTGAGCAATTGCCAGCCTGTCCGACCTGCATCCAGCTTAATTTTGTCCAGCGGCCGAAGTGTGACGGTACGAGATCGGGCGGCAATAACGCCGTTTGGGTCAATTAAATAATCGATGGCGTTCAGTGTGAAATCTTTGTTCGCGAAGGTATTGCGCGTAAACCGGTCGAAACCTAGCGGGTACGGTACATTACGTTTGTAATCAACGTCATTCACAACCAGATCGCCGTCGGAGCAAATCAGCACCCGCCCCGGTTGACCTTCAGAATGAAAACCAGCTGCTCGTGGGTCGCCGGGTAGAATCCGATTAGCAAAAACGGACTGAAATTTTCCTTCCAGCAAACAACTGACCAAGTGGACCCCATCGCTATATGTTTTCGGGTCGGGTTGTTGGTGGGCTTCGTTGTACGAAATCAGTGCTGGTGCTTTCAGAATTTTGGTATAAGGCGACGTAAGCAGCAGCGGTGTTTTATGAATACCGGCTGATCGAACCGTATCAAGCGTGCTGATAAACCGGCCTGACACCGCATCCAGATTTCGCACAATTGGATTAATCGATTGCCCCGGCGCTGAGGAACCGAAATTATTCAGGATAGGGTAAAATCGCCAAGGTACCAGCTGAATATTTGGCTTATCGCCCATGTTTCCCACGTTAAGCGGAATGGGCGCGCAGACAAGATCTTTCACCACATCACGGTTAACGCGGACACCCCAACGAAAAAATAAATCGTCAAGATTCAGGTTAAGCGGCTGGGCATACGTGCCTTCGTTGCTGACGCTATCCACGCGCTGACCATCAACAAAGAACATTGCATGACCGCCGTTAACGACGTACTGGTCCAGCTTAAACAGTTCGTCTTCTGAAAATGGCTTATCGGGTTTCAGCACCAGCAAAACGTCGAGGTCAGTAATGGGACCAGGTTTGGATAAGTCGAGAATAAACAGATCGTAACGCTGCTGAACCGACGCTAATAAATCCGCAAATCGAGAGGGGGGCACCTGCGTATGACCGTAAAGCAGGCCTACATGCGGGCGATTTTCTATCTGCGTCAGTTTCCGAATGGCTGATGCCAGCTCAAACTCAACACCTTCATACGACTGGTTCAACTGCTCTTCCTTCGAAGCAGCTTTATTCCCTTTTAGGAACAGCACAGGTGTTTCCTGCCCTTTGTAGGAAACGATTGCGCCTGGGAAAATCAGCTTCTCGGTTCGTTTCCCTCCCTCGGAGGCAAATAAGTTTGTCGGTAATAATCCTCGCTGCTGTAATCGGTCAATCAACTTACCTTTTTCCTCGGTGCTGGTCGTTGCGTCGGGATCGATAAATCGGAATGTGACAGTCTTATTGGCCTCCGCCTGAAAGCCGTCCAGCGTTTCGCGAACGGCGCTTTCCAGCCGTTTGAAAGCAGGCGGTAAATCACCTGTCAGGTACACATCAATGTGAACGTCATCCGGTAAATTGGCCAGCAGATTCTGGGTAGCTTCAGAAAGCGTATAACGCTTTTCCTGCGTCAGATCGAGCCGAAAAAACACAAAGGCTGATAGCACATTAAGTGCTATCAGCGCACCAATGACAACAAGTGTACGCGTGGAAGCAGGTTTCATCGTGGGACTATAACGAAGAATGGGCCGGTTTTATACTTTTCCCCGCAGATAATCAGCTGTAAAGTTCGCGCCTTCGGGCAGTTTTACCATTTCTTCCGGCGTTCCGGCGAAGGTCACATAACCACCGGTTTCACCCCCTTCCGGTCCCAGATCGATAATATAATCGGCACTTTTGATGACTTCCATGTTGTGTTCGATAATGAGGACCGAATCACCCTGATCGACCAGCGCGTTAATAGCCGCCAGCAGTTTCCGAATGTCGTGGAAGTGGAGCCCAGTCGTTGGCTCATCGAAAATGAATAATGTACCACCTTTATTTGGATTCCCTTTCCCCAGGAATGACGCCAGCTTAACCCGTTGAGCCTCACCACCCGACAAGGTGTTAGCCGACTGGCCTAACCCAATATATCCCAGACCAACGTCCTGCAAGGGCTGGAGCTTATCCGCCATTTTAGGCTCGATTTTTCGGAAAAAGTCAACCGCTTCATCGACGGTCATGTCCAGGATGTCCGAAACGTTTTTATCGTGCAATGTCACTTCCAGGACTTCCTGCTTGAAACGTTTACCTCCGCAACCTTCGCATTTGAGATAAATGTCGGCCATGAACTGCATCTCAATCTTCACCTCGCCCTCGCCCTGGCAAACCTCGCACCGACCACCATCGACGTTAAACGAAAAATGACTCGGTTTGTAACCGCGCGATTTTGAGACAGGTTGATCGGCCATAACTGACCGCAGGTAATCGTACGCTTTGATGTACGTTACCGGGTTTGAGCGACTCGACTTACCGATGGGATTCTGGTCGATCATCTCCACCGATTTGATTCGGTCGAGTGAGCCGGTTAATTGGTCGTACTTACCCGCTTCTTCGGCGGCATCGCCCATTTGGCGCATCAGCGCCGGATATAAGACCTTGCGAATAAGCGTACTCTTGCCCGAGCCTGATACGCCTGTGACCACCGTAAGCGTGTTAAGCGGAATCCGAACATCGACCTGTTTCAGGTTATTCTCCCGTGCCCCGGTCAACTCGATAAAGTTCGTCGCCTTCCGCCGGAATGAAGGTACAGGTACCGTTTCGCGACCGGTTAGAAAGTCGAGGGTGTGGGATGGAAGAGGATTGGATATATGGCTAGTTGGATCATTAGAATCCCCCCATGCCCCGTGCCCTTTGCCTTCTGCTATTTCTTCCCACGTTCCCTGAAAGACTAGGTGACCACCTAATGAACCCGCGTCGGGGCCGATGTCGATTAGTTGGTCGGCGGCTCGCATGACTTCTTCTTCGTGCTCTACAACAATGACGGTGTTACCCATGTCGCGCAGGGATTCCAGCACGCTAACTAGTCGTTTGGTATCACGAGGGTGCAGACCGATACTCGGTTCATCCAGAATATACATCGAACCGACTAGCGCGGAACCGAGCGAGGTTGCCAGTTTAATGCGCTGGTATTCACCACCCGATAATGTGTTAGTGAGCCGGTTAAGTGTTAAATAACCCAAGCCAACGCGCTCCATGTAATCGAGCCGGTTCCGAATTTCAGTCAGAATTCGGTTGGCTACCTGCTGTTGTACTGTGGGCAATTCGAGCGTACGAAAGAAGTTCGTGGCTTCCGTAAGAGGCATCAGAACTAAATCGGTAATGGATTTTCCGGCGATTTTCACGTAGCCAGCATCTTTCCGCAAGCGCGAACCCCGGCATTCAGGACAATTTGTTTTACCCCGATATCGCGAGAGCATAACCCGGTACTGCACCTTGAAGGTCTGGCTTTCGACGTAGGCAAAAAATGAATTCAGACCATCAAAGTATTTATTGCCGGTCCAGAGTAACTCCTGTTCGGCGGGTGTCAGGTCTTTGTAGGGCCGGTGAATGGGGAAGTCAAATCGGATGCCGTTTTTGAGCAGCGGCTTAAGGAACTCCGCGTTCATTTTCTCGCTCCGCCACGGCATAATCGCGCCCTCAAATACCGACAGATTTTTGTCAGGAATTACTAGGTCAGGGTCGATGCCTAGCACTTTTCCGAAACCATCACACCGGCGGCAGGCACCGTAAGGATTGTTGAACGTGAACAAGTTCACGCTTGGCTCTTCAAACGTGATGCCATCCAGTTCAAACTTATCTGAGAAAACCCGCGATTCGAGTAACTCCCCTGACCGATCAACAATGGCTACCCGACAAGTACCTTCTCCTTCGCTAAAAGCAGTCTGCACGGAATCAGAAAACCGGTATAGATTATCTTCGTCTGGCTGACCGAGCTCATCGTATAACACGGTGCCCCGGTCAACGAGGATTTCGATGTTGGCAGAAGAAAGTTCTGGCGACGGATTATTTTCCTCCGCTTCCAAAACCTCTTCAATCTGTAACACTTGCCCACTGGCAACGATCCGGGTATAGCCTTTCTGAAGTAGGATTGTTAACTCGTTAGCCAAGGTACGGTCTTCACGGACGCGCAGTGGCGCTAGAATCATAACCCGCTGCCCGGCCTCGAAACCGTAGATAAAATTCACTACGTCGGTAACGGTATCTTTCCGTACTTCCTGCCCCGATATAGGTGAATAGGTAACGCCTACCCGAGCATAAAGAAGTTTGAGGTAATCATAAATTTCGGTCGATGTTCCAACTGTCGACCGGGGATTGCGGGTCGATACTTTCTGTTCGATGGCGATAGCCGGCGAAACCCCTTTGATGTATTCGACCTCGGGTTTTTCCATCCGGCCCAGGAACTGCCGGGCGTAGCTGCTCAGGCTTTCGACATACATGCGTTGCCCTTCGGCAAACAGCGTATCGAACGCCAGCGACGACTTGCCCGAGCCAGAAAGGCCGGTTAGCACAACCAGTTGATTGCGCGGAATAGCAACGTCAATTCCTTTAAGATTATGTACTTTCGCCCCTTTGATAATGATAAACTGCTTAGGGTCGAGCTGGTCAACGGAACGCTGAAGACTAGCCGTCTGGCGTTCGGTTTCCGGTGTCTGAGTCATTCGAAGTTAACTAGGGTAAACTCTATCTAATTTCTAACGGTTTATTTGAAAATATGGTTTCTAAGAAATGCTTATTCTAAGGAAGGCCAGCAGGATTATAATTTGGTTATAAACGCAACGAAAATTGAGTATTTTCCGTATTAAGTAAGGAAGGCCATGGAGTTTGCGCTGGAAGACATAATTCGGTTGACGGCCGCCCTTGTTGCAGGCGGGCTGATTGGTGCTGAACGGGAATACCATAGTAAGGCGGCTGGCTTCCGAACGATGATTATGATCTGCGTTGGGTCAGCACTGTTTACACTGGTGTCAGACCGGATTGGCAGCGGAGGGCGAGTAGCCGCTAATATTGTTAATGGCATTGGCTTTCTGGGCGCGGGTATCATCTTTCGGGCCGATAATCGGATAAAGGGACTGACAACGGCAGCTACGGTGTGGGCCGTTTCGGCCTTGGGAATGTGTTTAGGCAGTGGGCATTACGACATCGCTATTGTAGGATTCGTATTTATTTTGAGTTCGCTTCTATTCCTGACGGGGCTGGCTGGCCGAATCCAGAAGCTAAATCAGGCCCGTGATTACCGGATTGTTGCTTCATTTCAGCATAAAACACTGAAGCAATATGAAGAATTTTTCCTAGCCTGTGGGTTGTCGCCAGCGCGGGTTCGGCAGCAACGAATCGGTCAGGAAATTATCGGTAACTGGCGGGTAACAGGCGCTGAAAAAGACCATGAACGGTGCATTCAGCAATTGTTGGACGATGCGGACATAAAAGAATTTACGTTTTAATTTCGTTATTTGTATGATCTTCAATTCTGTACTAATTCAATCATGAACTATATGAAGAAGTTGCTGTTGCTCACGGCTTTGCTGAGTAGCAGCCTTGCGTTCGGGCAGCTCACGGAGGACCCCGAAGACCGTCGGGATCAGGGTAAGGACCCGCTGCGCACCCAAACACCAGAAGGACGCCCGTTGCCATTTGGTCAGCGGTTGCGCTTTGGAGGAGGCATTAATGGATTTCGATTTGGTAATCCGTTTAGTTTAGGCGTATCGCCCGTTGTGGCTTATCAGGCCACAGAACGGATGCTCATTGGGATTGGTGCTACCTATACGTACACCCGCTATAAAGCGTATACAAATACTGGGCAAACAGTGCCTTATCTAACTTATAATCAGTATGGTGGTCGTGGTTTCATCATGTATGAATTCATTCCATCGATTCTGCCGAATCTGTATCTCCATGGCGAAATAGAGAACACTACTGTTCAATTGACGGAAAATCAGAATAACGACCGCCAGACGAGCTACGGACTGACTTCGCCTTTGCTGGGCGTTACCTATTCTCAACCGATTTCGCGTCGGTTTGGTGTTAACCTAACGGCTCTGTACAATTTGAATTATAACGATAATTCAGGGGTGGCCCGCCAGGTATACGGTAGTCCATTTGTACTCCGCCTGTCATTTTTCTAAGCAGATTTACCTAATGGAAGAAAGCGCTCTCAACCAGGGAGCGCTTTCTTTATTAGTGAAAAACGTGAACTCGTTATTGCACCTTTTCCCAGATCAAATCGGCGATGCGTTTCATGCCAGCGTCGTTTGGATGAGCGGCTACAGTAGGATTAGCATACTGACTGGCAAAATACTGCCCTTTGCCTACCATACTGCTTAGATCGACCAAGTGATAATTTTTTTCTCGTACTACCTGACGGATGACTGCATCAGCTTGAGGCCGATCCCAGACGCTAGTGGTCGAAACAATCTTAACAGGCTGATTATAAGATGCCAATCGTTCCAATAACAGCCGAAATTGTAAAGTCAAATTGCGCTTGCCAACCTGACCATCATCTATATTTTCACCAATCCGGACAATAATTAAATCTGGCTTGAACTGTTGCAGTGTCTCATTGAATTCATCGGTATTGTAAGCCGAAGTTCCATAGGAGTTTTCAAAATTGCCGCCAGATTGCATTTTGACCGTAACCGATGCGCTTAAAGTCTGAAGGTAAGCCGTCAGCAGGTGAACAAAATCTTTCTCCGGTGCCGAAGCCGCCATTCCATTGAAATTAATCCAACCGATATCCGGAGCCGGGCCATGACTCATGATGCTGTTTCCAATAACCAGCATCCGCTCAAAATAAAGGTTAAAGGTAGCTGCACGACTACGAGATACCTTATCGCCCGCCCGCAACCGGGCTAGCACTATTCCACCACTGGTTACCGTAAACTGCTGGCCTGACTGCCACGATTTCCCCTGGTCAATCGAAAATTCAACTATGGCCTGGGGCGGTAGCGTATCTGGTATTAACCGAACGGCTGTACTTACATGAAAACGCCCGCCATCGGGCGAAAAACGGGGCGGTGGCACGTTCAGACTATCGGCCTGTGCAGTTGGATTACCAGAACTGGCCGTAGTTGAGGAAGCGGGTGTGCTGCTTGTGCTGATAGGCGACGTAGCGGTGCAGGAACAAATGGTATCGGATTTAGGCTTGTTATCGACACTGTTCGGCGTAGCTACCTGCGCTGGGTAATCGATCGTACAGGCTTCCACAACTGCCAGTATAAATAGGATAAAATTTATTGGTCTGATTATTGACGCGTATTTTATTAAACTGAATTTCTGTCTGATAGACATTTGTAGAAATTTATATGCTGTTAATTGTCGTTGCCTAAAACAAGGAAATATAGTCCTGATGTGCACGGTTAATTATAGAATTTATACGATGAGTTTATCAGAAAAAAAGCCCAATAACTAAGGAAATAATATCGGACAAAATTTATTCCAATCGCTCCAAAAGAACTGATTATGAGTAATGCTAATCTACTCTAAAATTGTACTTTTGCGACCAACCACCTATTTAAAATGCTATGCTGTTCAGTTCAGCAATTTTTTTATTTCTTTATTTACCTTGCTTTCTTTTTGTCTATTATTTACTGCCCCAACGTTGGCATAATGCCTTTTTGTTTGCTGCTAGTTTAGTGTTTTATGCGTGGGGCGAAGGCCCGGTCGTTTTGGTATTATTACTATCAGCCTTAATCAATTATATAGCGGGGCGGCTCATCGAGCGGGGGCAGCGTCAGACAGGTTTATGGGTATCACTTATTGGAAGTCTCTCCTTACTTTTTTATTACAAATACACGAATTTCCTGTTCGAATCAGTGCGGGGATTTGCCGAAGCCTTTGCGCTACCGATCTCTGACAGCATGACTCTGGCGCAGATTGCGCTGCCCATTGGCATCAGTTTCTATACGTTTCAGGGCATTTCTTATACGCTGGATGTGTATTGGGGGCGCATTCGGGCTAACCACAGTTTTCTGGATTTTGGGACATACGTCGCGATGTTTCCCCACCAGATTGCGGGCCCAATTGTACGCTACGCCGACATCGCTCCTGAACTTGCCTATCGTACGACAACGCTTGAGAAATTCGGTATTGGTGCTGAACGATTCATTATTGGATTAGCTAAAAAAGTGCTGTTAGCCAATACATTCGCCGGGTTGGCTGACACGATTTTCAATGCTCCCTCAACCACCTATTCAACACCAACTGCCTGGTTAGGCATCATTGCCTATTCTCTTCAGATTTATTTCGACTTTTCGGGCTATTCCGATATGGCTATTGGCCTGGGCAAAATGGTCGGTTTCGATTTTAAGGAAAATTTCAATTATCCATATATAGCCCGCTCCATTCAGGATTTCTGGCGACGGTGGCACATTTCGTTGTCAAGCTGGTTCCGCGATTATGTATATATTCCACTGGGAGGTAACCGGGGTAGTAAAAGTCATACCTACCGCAATCTGCTCATCGTATTTTTTGTAACCGGATTATGGCACGGAGCGAGCTGGAATTTTATAATCTGGGGGCTGTATCACGGTTTATTTTTGCTCATCGAACGGGCTGGACTAAGTAAATGGCTGGAGCGTATCTGGTCGCCCATTGCTCATCTATACACTCTATTGGTTGTCCTAGTCGGCTGGGTCTTTTTCCGGGCAGAAACCTTGCCTGCGGGTTTACATTATTTGCAGAAAATGGCGGGTACGGGCCCTACAAATTCATCGCCTGTGCTTTATCCATTAGCCTATTTTCTGAACACGGAGGTTATCGTAACCTTTATGATAGGTGTTGTGCTGGCAACACCTATTTTTCATTATTTTCAACGCTGGCGTTCCAAACTCGACTCTATAATCCTCTTTCGATCAATGCGTTATTTGCTGGATTCGCTGTATGCTACGGTTCTATTTGGCTTATTTATTGCAGCCGTAATGTACTTAGCCGCGGATACATATAACCCGTTTATTTATTTTCGATTTTGAGTCGATAGAGCGATATGGAGTCACAGAGAATCGTTTCTGAACCCCGGACGATTGAGTATTCTGATATAGCGGTTGCTAAGGCATTTGGCCCAGTGAGATACCGATTCTTTCTCACTGGATTAGGCTTTGTTCTGCTCTTACTGTTGCCCATTCTTGATCAGTTGCTCGGTTTATCGGCCGAGTTTAAAAGCACTGAAAAGCGGATTCTTGCGCCATTTCCTACGTTCCAGTTTCCTCATATACAGACCTACATTCGCCAATTTGATCAGTACTACAAAGAGAATTTTGGCTGGCGTAATGCCTTATTCTATCAGTATAATCGGTTGAAATATAACCTGATGGAAGTCTCATCACTACCCGAAAAAGTAGTGGTTGGCAAACACGGCTGGTTTTATCCGGGTAATAGTTTTGCGCATATTGCCGATCAACACCGGGGTTGTTGGCCAATAAAGGAAACTACGCTAGAGATAATAGCACAACGGTTAACAGATCACCAGCGGAAATTGGCCCGCCAGGGCACTAAATTATACATCCTGATTGCGCCCGACTCTTATACGATTTACCCAGAATATTTACCTGACTATTTACAGTGCAGTACCGGGCCGTCCAACTTTGATCGGCTAAAGCAATACCTGGTTCAACAGACAACTATTCCGTTGGTCGACGTCCGGGAGGCTTTATGCACAGCGAAAGCCAGCAAGCTAGTTTATAGTCAGACCGATAGTCACTGGAATCAGTATGGGGCTTTAATTGCCTCTTTAAGTTTGATTGGCCGCGTTCGCCAGGATTTTCCCCGAATACCGATGGCCCGACCAGCCGATTATACAGTGCGGGCTATCCAGGGTGAAGGCGGAGATTTGGTCACCATGCTGGCGTTAAACCGAGAGATTCGAGATTCGATTAATTACGCCATCAGACCGCCCAAGCGGCTACTCGCCAGTCAGCAGGAGAGTATTCCCAACAATGAAATGCATCTGCCTTCGCAACGATTTGTGAGCATGAACTATCAGTTACCCAAGCTGTTACTGGTAGGCGATTCGTTCAGTTATAGCATGAATCCGTTCATAACAGGCTATTTCCGCGAATCGTATCTGGTGCGGAGTAACGTACTGAAACCTGATTTAATTCGTCAGGAACGTCCTGATGTTGTCGTTTTTGAAATTGTTGAGCGAAATTTGGACCTGCTAACTAACTTATAGCATCCATCAAATAACGCCTTGCGTACATACAGTACGTTACCTTCCAGGAGTTATTTATACTAAATGAAGCGTCCTTCCACGTATATTATTGCTTCTGGTTTTACACTGCTGCTGCTGCTGCCAACGCTTGATCAGTTATTGGGTCTATCCTCGCGCTTTGGCAGCACAGAAAATCGGCAACTGAGTGAGGTGCCCCACCTCCATTTTCCGCACGTACGAAGTTTTGTCCAGCAATTCGACCGGTATTACAAAGAGAATTTTGGCTGGCGTAATGCGCTGTTTTATGTGTACAGTCGTTGGAAAGTAAAGGTGTTGGCCGAGTCGCCCCTGCCGGAGAAAGTCATCGTGGGGAAACAGGGCTGGTTCTACCTCGGCAACAGCTACAACAAAATCATGGATCAGCACCGAGGATTATATCCACTCTCGGCAGATTCAGCTCGGTTTATTGCTGACCACTTGGCCGTCAGGCAGCAGGAATTGGCTAAGCAAGGTATCCGACTTTACATATTTATTGCGCCTGATTCGCAAACTATCTATCCAGAGAACTTACCTGATCATTTACAACCAAGTCCAGATTCATCGCGATTGGATAAACTGAAAGCGGCTGTAGTAAAATACACGAACTTACCGTTTGTAGACATTCGTGATACGCTTAGGCAGGCGAAGCGACAGCATATCGTTTATAACCAGACGGATACCCACTGGAATGAATATGGTACACTGATTGGATGTGCTACCTTACTGGATCGTATTCATCAGGATCAGCCAACATTACCGTCTGTTCGATCAAGCGATTATCGCATTGAGCAGCAAAAAGGGGGCGGGGGCGATCTGGTAACGATGCTGGCGTTACAAAAAGAAATCAAAGATTCCGTATTTTATCTCATTACCCCCGCTCCCAACTTAGCAGGCCGCCAGATTGCTACCGTTCCTAACGAGGTTAGCGGTTTTCCATCAACACGTTTTTCCGGCCCCGGTACGGGTAGATTGCTGCTTATCGGCGATTCATTTAGCCACAGCATGATGCAGTTTCTACCTGGCTACTTTAAGGCGTCATATTTTGTCCGAGGCAATAAACTCGATCCGACACTGGTCCGTGCGGAGAAACCGACCGTAGTTGTGGTCGAAATTGTGGAGCGGAATATCAGTTTGCTGGCAAGGCTTTGAGGTTAATATACTCACTGACTAATGTTAATTCGAATTCTGCTCTCGCAATATTCTGCGCGAAAAGCAGCGACTAAAGCTCATAAAGTGGCTGATGCCAAAGGCTGGACGCCAGAGCAGATTATGAACTTGCCCAACAGTAACCTTTCACGCTATTACTGTACTTACACCCGAAGAATTTCAACAAATCTTAGCAAGGTGATCGGCTACCATATACCTATAACAAGCCACTCGCAACCAAATTTTTTCGTAGTTTTACTTGTTATAGAAGGATAGAAACGAGCCTGATGGTTGATTATATTTCTGGATTAAATGACCCCCAGCGGGAGGCCGTCATGCACGGCGATGGACCGCTAATGATTATAGCGGGAGCTGGTTCGGGCAAAACCCGCGTGCTGACGTATCGCATTGCTTATCTGATTGAAAATGGCGTCGATCCGTTCCGAATTCTGTCGCTTACGTTTACCAATAAAGCTGCCGGTGAGATGCGTCACCGAATTGAAAAAGTGGTTGGCACGGAAGCCCGGAATATCTGGATGGGTACTTTCCACTCTGTATTTGCCAAGATTCTGCGTATCGAAGCTAAAGCCATTGGCTACACCAGCAATTTCTCCATTTACGACACCGACGACTCAAAATCACTTCTTCGAAGCCTCATTAAGGAAATGGGATTAGATGATAAAGTGTATCGTGTCAACAGCGTTTTCGGTCGAATTTCGGGGGCAAAAAACCGACTTATAGGACCGGACGATTACATAAACAATTCGGTGATTCAGGCTGACGATGAAGCGGCCCGGATGCCGCATATTGGTCGAATTTACAAGCAGTATAGTATGCGGTGCTTCGCGGCCAATGCCATGGATTTCGATGATCTGTTGTTTAATACGAACGTTTTATTCCGCGATCATCTGGACATTCTGAATAAATACCAGCACAAGTTTCAGCATGTAATGGTCGATGAGTTTCAGGATACTAACGTCTCGCAGTACCTTATTACGCGTAAGCTGGCGGCTGTTCACCAGAATATATGCGTGGTTGGCGATGATGCCCAAAGTATTTACGCATTCCGCGGGGCTAACATCGAAAACATCCTGAATTTTCAGCGTGATTATGGCAAGGACGCTGTCAAGATCGTAAAGCTGGAGCAGAATTACCGGTCAACCAAGACCATCGTTGAAGCGGCTAATTCCATTATTGCCCGTAATAAAAATCAGCTTGAAAAGCACGTCTTCACTGATAATGAGGCCGGGCCGCTGATTGATGTGATCAAGGCTACGTCGGATAACGAAGAGGGTAGGCTGGTGGCGTCAGCAATTTTCGAAGCTAAAATGAATGAGTCGCTGACGAATAACGACTTTGCCATTTTGTACCGAACCAATGCCCAGTCGCGGTCTTTTGAGGAAGCCCTACGTAAGATGAGCATTAAGTACCGGATTATCGGTGGTTTGTCGTTCTATCAGCGTAAGGAAATTAAAGACTTGATTGCCTACCTGCGCTTTACCGTTAATCAGCAGGATGAAGAAGCGTTCAAGCGCATCATTAACCTGCCCAAGCGTGGTATCGGCGACACAACGATTGCGAAAATCAGTGTGATTGCAGCCGAGAAAGAAGACTCAATCTGGGAAATCGTTGCCGAAATCAATAAGCACATTGCTGGTCGGGCGGCCATTGCCATCGAAGCGTTCGCGGATTTGATTAAGAGTTTCAAGCTGTTGCTCGATCAGAAAGATGCGTTTGAAGTCGCTTCGCATATTGCTAAGACGTCGGGCCTGCTGAAGGAATTATACGACGACAAGACCGTTGAAGGATTAGCCAGGTATGAGAACGTGCAGGAATTGCTGAACGCCATCAAGGAATTTGTTGATAACCCTGATAACGAGGATAAAAGTCTGGGCGCGTTCCTGCAATCCGTTTCGTTGCTGACGACAGCCGACGAAAAGGAAGATGATGGCGATAACGACAAAGTAACGTTAATGACTATCCACGCGGCCAAGGGATTAGAATTCAAACATGTTCACATCGTCGGCATGGAAGAAGACCTGTTCCCTAGCCAGATGATGCTCGAAAGTCGCAACGATCTGGAAGAAGAACGACGATTATTTTACGTGGCGATCACCCGCGCTGAGAAACGCCTGTCGATGTCGTATGCCGAAACGCGGTATCATTATGGCCGGTTGAAAATGTGCGAGCCCAGTCGCTTCCTGATGGAAATGGATCAACGATATCTGAAGATGTCGAAACTACGTTCAGCACCGAGCCGGTTGGACTTTGACCGACCTGAACGCGACCGGAGCGAAAGTACCTCAACAGGTTCGATGGCATTTGTACGGTCATTAGCGCAGAAAACAGCCCGTTCGCAGGCTCCCCAACCAACCGTTTCTCACACCCCCTCGGCTAACTTTGCGCCGACAAGCACCGCGGATCTCGCGGCTGGCCAGCGCGTAGAACACGCCAAGTTTGGCTTTGGCACCGTGAAAAAAGTTGAGGTAAATGGCGCTGAACGGAAAGCAACCATTCAGTTTGAAACGGCAGGTGAGAAGGTGTTGCTGCTGAGCTTTGCGAAGTTGCGAGTGGTCTGAGTCATCGTATTTAATCGATATGTTAAGCTTGGAATGAATATTGAGCAGGTCAGTAGACAGAGAAAGTGTGATGTCATACAAAACCATCCTGCTTCGTCGTTCTTTCTGAGAGTATCCCACTATCCTTTGTAGTATGAATGCCAACGGTATTATTGCCGCCAGCCTGCTTTTTTTTAGTATCTCCCTGAAGGCTACTAGCCAGCCCGGTCAGCCATTGGCTGTTGCCAATGCTCAGCCTAAGCGTGATTCCACAACGACAGGAACAAAAGGTGAAAATCTGGGTAATCAGGTGAATTCGGAGTATAATGAGATCAATCCAATGATTTCGCCGGACGGTAAGACGCTTTACTTCGCTCGTATCAGTCACCCTAACAATACGCACGGTGCGAAGGGAAGTCAGGATATCTGGTATTCGGATCTCGACGCGGCTAGTGGTAAATGGGGGCCCGCCCGCCGTATGGGTTTTCCGCTCAATAAGGACGAATACAACTGCGCGTACAGTATAACGCCCGATGGCAATACAATGCTGATCAAAGGCCAATACAACAACGGTAACTACGAAACGCGCGGGTTTTCAACCAGTAAGAAAACAGCTGCCGGATGGTCACCCCCGCAGAAGATGGATATCCCTAGCTACGTCAACATGAGTAAGGGTCAATTCGATTGTGGCTTTATGTCCGCTGACGGTAAGGTGCTGCTAATGGCGTTTAGCGAGAAAAAGAATAGTAAGGAAGACGATATTTATGTCAGTTTCCGGCAGAAAGATGGTTCGTGGAGTAAACCTATGGATATTGGCTCGGACGTAAACACAAAGTTTACGGAAACCACGCCATTTCTGGCTCCCGACGGTGCTACGCTTTACTTTTCCAGCGACCGCGAAGGCGGATTAGGTAGTAACGATATCTACGTCAGTAAACGGGTCGATAAAACCTGGCAGCACTGGTCGAAACCAGTCAATTTGGGCTCCAGTGTGAATACCGATGGCTATGACGCTTATTATACACTAGCTGCTTCGGGCGATTATGCGTATCTGACGACGTTCAAAAATACCCTCGGCAAGGGTGATATTGTGCGGGTAAAACTTACCGAAGATCAACCAGCGAACCAGCCGGGTAAAGTGGGGGGAGGAGATGAAGTGGCTGGTAAACCAGACGTAACTCGCCCAGATCCGGTAGCGCTTATCAGTGGTAAAGTGATCGATCAGACGACTGGCAAACCGGTTGAAGCCCGGATAATTTACCAGACTCTTCCTGATGGCGCTGAAGCGGGAGAGGCTACAACTGACCCCGTTACAGGTGAATATAAAATTGTGTTGCCTTATGGTAAGCAATACACGATGCGCGCCATTGCCAAAGATTTCATTGCTGAAGGCGATAACATTGATTTGACCAAACCTAAAGGCTTTCAGGAGATTAAGGGTAAGGAACTAAAAATGGTGCCGATTAAGGAAGGAGGAGTCGTTCGCTTAAATAATATCTTCTTCGATACAGGCAAGTCGGAACTTCGCCCGGAGTCTGGACCTGAACTGGATCGTATGGTGACGACGATCAACGATAACCCGAAGATGGTTATCGAAATCCGGGGCCATACCGATAATACAGGTTCCAATGAAATCAACGCCAAACTCTCTCAGGATCGGGCCGATGCCGTGCGGGAGTATTTCATCAGTAAAGGCATTGAACCGGACCGGGTTGGTAGTAAAGGTTTTGGGGAGAGTAAACCTATTGCTACAAATGATACCGATGAAGGACGTCAGCAGAATCGCCGGGTTGAGTTCGTGATTGTGAAAAAATAAGTTGTTTCTGGCCAAATCTGGTCTTGTAGCAAACAATTTGCGCAGCTTTGCTGCTTATACTTTCAGAATCAACTACTCTGAAATACACTATGCAACTCAATGCTGGCTGCGAACTGCAGTTTGAAGCCTCAGAACCAACTCCCCTCGTACTCATGCTGCGTCCCCGCTCTGGTGCGGGACAATGGATCATCCGCGAAGAATATCAAATAACGCCCGCTGTCAACGTCACTGAGTTTACGGATATGTATGGCAATCTTTGCCAGCGGGTCGTCGCGCCACCGGGCCCGTTTTCGATTCATTTTTCAGCCACCGTTCAGACGGCTAATTTGATCGACGTAGCCCCGGGAGCACCTTATACGCCTGTTGAAGAGCTCCCCGATGATGTACTGCATTATACACTGCCAAGTCGCTATTGCGAGTCTGATGAACTAGGCAATCTCGCAACGGAGATTACCAACGGCGTTGAGCCGGGTTATGACCAGGCCGAAGCTATCCGTAAATGGATTCACGACAATGTTAAATACCAGTACGGAACCAGTAATGCCAGCACATCGGCAGTCGATACAGCTGATAAGCGCGTAGGCGTTTGCCGGGATTTTACGCACCTGGGCATTTCGCTCTGTCGGGCCTTAAATATTCCGGCCCGGATGGTGGTTGGGTATTTATATCAACTCGATCCAATGGACCTTCATGCCTGGTTCGAAGCCTACGTTGACGGTCGGTGGTATACATTTGACGCGACGCAGAAAGACCCTCGTGGTAATCGGGTAACGGTTGCTTACGGGCGCGACGCTGCTGATGTGGCCTTTACTACCCAGTTTGGTCCAATGCAACTGATCGATATGAAAGTATGGGTTGACTCCGCACAGAACGATATGGACGAAAGCGAAAAAAAGGCGGATGATGCGCCAACTGTTTCGTCCTCGGTTGGGTCCAATAAGCAACCGGACAATCAGCCATGAAAAAACCACTGCTTTTCTCAACCCTGGGGCTCTTATTAGCTTGTCAGCCAGAGAGTAATGTCTCGCCAGCAGCTACTTCGCTAGCAGCCGAAGTGGCTGGCCTTTATCGCACGAATGTGTATCTGGACCCAGCCTGCTTAGCTATCCCAACTGAGCAAATGCCCTACGTTGAATTGAAAGCAGAATCAGCTAATAGCGTAACTCTGGTATATACAAAGTTATATCCCGCTAAAGCCATTCAGTCGTTTGAACACGTAATCGTACAGCGACAAGCTGAAGCGATTGAGTTTAGATTAGCAGGAGCCAGCATTGGTACGTTGCAGACTGACCGACTGTTTACCAGCAATGGTATGGAAAAACAGGGTAATCTGTTACGAGTTTCGATGCAGCATAATCCACAGAACACGGTTTATTTTGCTGGCTCCCGATAAGTATACACTTCTTATAAACAGAAGCGCCCGTTATCGTCTGATAACGGGCGCTTCTGTTTATTAATGGCAATTATCTATTAACGAACTGCGAATTCACCAGAACCAATTCGGAAGCCTTCCGAATACAGCTCTATAGTGTATTTACCGGGTTTGTAAGGAATCCCACGGGTATACAGCAGTTCGACGTTCTGGTTGCTATTAGTGTAATTTACAGTCTGTTTAGTGGTATAAATGGTTTCATTACCATCGACACTAAATGTACCAGAACCATTTGCCATATCGGATACAACAGCTCCTGTTGGATCTAGTACCCGGACATAAACTTCTTTAGCTTCTTCTTTCGTCAGCGGATTGTCAAGCAGCGTATAAACCAGTTTGATTTTGTCAAGCCGCTTCGCTTTGTAGGAATCATCTTCCTTAACCTTGCCTTTCGAATTAACGGCAAATACTTTCACGTTCTGCGCTTTCAGAGCCGCTGCCCGGGTAACTTTATTGCTCAGATCCTCATTTTTCGACTGAACATCCGTTACAACCGTCGTTATCGAATCCCGAAACTGCTGCCCCCGCACTTTCAGCCCTGTGTTTTCTTCATCCAGGGTTTTGACATTGGTAGCCAGCGTTACATTTTCACGCTGAAGATTGGAAATAAGCGTATCTTTTTCAGCCAGGAAAGCCTCGTATTGCTTGATTTTCGTTTCGTATTTAGCAATCGAAACACGGTTGCCCTTACGAAGTGCGGCTTTGTCCTGCTCCAGTTGTTCTTTTACTTTCTGGAGTTCAGTTACGTCACCACCTAATTTTTGTACTTCAGCAATTTTAGCGTCCAGTGCAGTCGAAATAGAGTCCAGCTTTACACGTGTAGTCGACAGTTCTTCAACTCGTTCGGAGATCGTAACCTCCTGATTTTCGGATACTTTTTTCTGGTCGAAATATAAATAACTCGATACACCAGCCAAACCGGTCATGATGATCAGAGCGGCTAGTAGGCCACCACTTGTTTTTGATCTCTGGGGATTATTCTCCATAGCAATTTTTCAGTTTAACAATTGAACATGCAAAAACTTAAAAAAAGCCGCTTGCGCGGTTAAGTAAAGGTTGCTACATAGAAAATCAGAAAAAACTAAATGCTGCTGCGAAGAACAGATATTTTATTTAAAAACAGTATTGCCGAAACGTCAGTATTTGTTAGCGTATTGTAACCCACAACTATTTCTGTTAAAAAAGGTTTGATACTACTAGTATGGATACTATATTAATGGCTGTTGATTATCAATAACATACGCCGAATAATAAAAATTCCATCCTGAACTAGTACGACAGGGCAGATAAAATATTGCCTGAAGGCCTGATTTGTCCTGATCACGTAGCCTTTTCCTAACCGATTATTTAGCCGTTATGCCTGAATTACCCGAGGTTGAAATCAGACGCCAGTACCTCGAAACATCATCCCTGTACCAGCCAATCAGCCACATTGAGGTTGAGGATAAAAAGCTACTTACAACCGATTATACTACGTTGTCGGAACGGCTGACAGGTCGGCAATTCACAGGTACACGTCGGGTCGGTAAAAATCTATTTGTGCTTACGGATGATCCCAATATTATCGTTCACATGCACTTCGGCATGACTGGCGATCTGGAATATTACCATGCCTCACTCGACCGCCCACGCTTCGCCCGAATCGTATTTGAATTCACAACCGGCTTCAATCTGGGGTTCTTATGTCCACGCAAGTTCGAACGGATTGGCCTGATTAATAATATCGACGATTTTCTCCGTCGAAAAAAGATTGGTCCCGACGGACTGGATATTTCTCTGACTGAGTTGACGGAAAACATCCGTCGAAAAAAATCCTTTATCAAACCGGTGCTGCTGGATCAGAGTGTAGTAGCCGGGTTGGGGAATTGGATTGTGGACGAGGTTTTGTTTCAGGCGTACATTCATCCTGAACAACGAGCCAATACGCTTACGGATGCGCAAATGGTTCAGCTCCAAAGCGCAATTCTGTTGGTACTTGAAACCGCTATCCGCTACGAAGCAACCTACCGCGATTTCCCGAACTCATTCCTGATTCACGTTCGCGAATGGGATGACTCACCTTACGACGATGTTGAAGCACATAAATTTTGTCCTCGGTGCCGCACACGTATCGAGCGTTCGGAAGTGGGTGGGCGCACTACGTTCTTTTGCCCGAAGGAGCAGGTATTGCCATGAATGTAACGCGGCTGGTTTTATGTACTTTTGCTTGCATACTGATTGCTCCGAAAGATTGTGCCAGACGCCTTTATTTATGATGCCGTACGGACGCCCCGCGGACGTGGTAAAAGTGATGGTTCTCTGCACGACGTGCAGCCTATTCAACTGCTAACCATCGTCCTGCGCGAACTTCGCGATCGTAATCAACTCGACACGAAGCTCGTGGATGATGTGATTATGGGCTGCGTAACGCCAATCGGCGAACAAGGTGCCGATATTGCCCGCACAGCCGCGCTCGAAGCCGGTTATGCAGAATCGGTAGCGGGTGTGCAGTTGAACCGGTTTTGCTCGTCGGGACTTGAAGCTATCAATATGGCCAGTGCTTATGTCATGTCGGGGCAGGTGGATGCTATTATCGCGGGTGGTGTGGAATCCATGTCGCGGGTACCGATGGGGTCAGATGGCGGTGCTTTGTTCATGAATCCGCAGATTGTGGCTCGCCATACTATCGTACCGCAGGGTATTTCGGCTGATTTAATTGCAACTAAGTACGGGTATTCTCGTAACGATGTTGATGCGTTCGCGGCTGAATCCTACCGTAGGGCGATGGAAGCCCAGGCTGATAATCGGTTTCATAAAACGCTTGTTCCTATTAAAGATGAAATCGGTATGATGCTCCTTGACCGCGATGAAGGCGTTAGGCCCGGTACTACAGTCGAAAGTTTGGGTAAGCTCAAGCCAGCTTTCGAAGCTATGGGTCAGATGGGATTAGATGCGTTGGCGCTACTCAAATATGCTCAATTTGATAAAATTAATCATGTTCATCATGCCGGAAATTCCTCGCAGATCGTTGACGGAGCGGCTGGTGTATTAATTGGCAGTGCTGATTTTGGTGAGCAGACTGGGTTAAGACCCCGCGCTCGCATCAAAGCATTCGCGATAGTTGGTTCCGAACCGACGATTATGCTTACCGGCCCTATTCCAGCTACGCAAAAAGTGCTGAAACGGACAGGAATGAGCATTACTGATATTGATTTGTTCGAAGTTAATGAAGCTTTTGCGGCTGTTCCGCTCCTTTTTATGGACGAGCTGGGCGTTGACCATAGTTGCCTGAATGTCAACGGCGGAGCTATTGCCCTAGGCCATCCGTTGGGCGCTACTGGTGCCATTATCTCGGCCACTTTAATCGACGAGCTAGAACGCTCCAATAAACAGTTTGGCCTTTCGACACTTTGTATTGGCGGTGGAATGGGTATTGCTACGATTTTCGAACGAGTGAATTGAAGTAAAAGATGATACACTACACCGTTGATCAGCAAATAGCCACCATCGCCTGGGAGATGACTTCCTCGCCGATGAATGTCCTTAACGATGAGTCAATTCCTGAGTTTGAGGCAGCTTTGCAGCGGGCTTATGCCGACGAGTTGGTTAAAGGCGTCATCATTACGTCGAACAAACCCGAATTTGTGGCGGGTGCGGATTTGAAAATGATTCTGCGCAATAACGATAAAGATCCTGCGGAGATGATGAAAGTATCGTCGGAGTTGAACCGGATATTTCGCAGTATCGAAACATCTGGCAAACCAACCGTAGCGGCCATTAACGGAACAGCACTCGGTGGTGGTTATGAGATTTGCCTGGCCTGTCATCACCGTATCGCGCTGAATAATCCCAAAAGCTTAATCGGCCTGGTTGAAGTAACCATTGGTCTATTGCCGGGCGCGGGAGGCACGCAACGGTTACCCCGAATGCTCGGCATGCAAACAGCTTTACCACTGATTTTGGAAGGTAAAAAGGTCGGTGTTCAGGAAGCTAAAGCGCTGGGAATGATCGATGATATTGCCAGCACATCGGATGAGTTGATAGCCAAAGCAAAAGCGTGGATTGAAGCTAATCCGAAACCTATAAAACCCTGGGATGAAATCGATCGTAAAACCGGAAAGATTGTTGGCAAAGATAATTTCAAAGTGCCCGGCGGAAATGTACAGAGCGCAGTAGGTGCGCAAACCTTCAGCGCTGGGACCGCCATGCTGATGGATAAAACCAAAGGCAATTACCCGGCTCCACTCGAAATTATGGCTTGCGTATACGAAGGGTTGCAGGTTAACATTGACCGGGCGCTGGTTGTCGAAGCGCGACATTTCGTTAAGGTCGCCACTTCGCAAGTAGCAAAGAATCTGATCCAGACGATGTTTCTAGGGCTGAACGAAGCTAACAAAGGAGCTAGTCGGCCAAAAGAAATCACGAGAACGGACGTTAAAAAATTGGGGGTACTGGGTGCGGGCATGATGGGCGCAGGCATTGCTTATGTATCGGCGCAGGCAGGTATTGAGGTTATTCTGAAAGATGTATCGGTCGAAACCGCCGAAAAGGGCAAGGATTATTCACGGACCTTACTCCAGAAAGGCGTTGAGCGCGGCAAAGTTGATTCGACCAAAGTCGATGGCATACTTAATCGTATCAAACCAACCGCCAATGTGCAGGACTTTGCTGGCTGCGATTTAATCATCGAAGCCGTTTTCGAAAACCGTGATCTAAAGGCGCAAGTCACGCAGGAAGCCGAACCAATGTTAGCTCAGGGTGGTAAAAGTGTATTTGCTTCTAACACCTCTACGCTTCCCATTAGCGGCTTGGCGCAGGCTTCGGCCCATCCTGAAAACTTCATCGGCCTTCATTTCTTCTCGCCCGTTGATAAAATGATGCTGGTCGAAATCATTATGGGTAGCCAAACCTCCGATTATGCACTGGCTGTTGCGATTGATTTTGTTCGTAAAATCCGCAAAACGCCGATCGTCGTTAACGATTCACGTGGTTTTTATACCTCACGTTGCTTTAGTGCTTATTCGTCGGAGGGCATGGAATTGCTGAAAGAAGGGGTCAATCCGGTGCTGATCGAAAATGCGGGAAAAGATGCAGGTATGCCCGTCGGGCCATTAGCCGTAACGGACGAAGTCGCGCTGGATTTAGTCTACAAAATTGCCGGGCAGGGTGTTCATGATGGTGTAATAAGTGAAGCCGACACAAGCTATCAGGTCGCTAAGCAATTTGTAAATCTCGGTCGAGCTGGCAAAAAAGCCAAAGCTGGATTTTATGATTATCCTGAAGGTGACCCGAAGAAATTGTGGCCTGGTCTAGGGAAATTGTTTCCGTTAGCCGATGATCAGCCGACACTCGATGAAGTCAAAACACGATTGCTTTACCGGCAGGCTATCGAAGCCGTGCGCTGTTTTGAGGAAGGCATTGTCCGCACCAAACTAGACGCCGACCTAGGATCTATTTTGGGGTGGGGATTTCCTGCTTACACGGGTGGGGCCTTATCCTTCGTGGAGTTTGTTGACCTGGACACTTTTGTCATCACCTGTGATCGACTGGCCGATCACTATGGCGAGCGCTTCCGGCCAACGAAAGGACTACGGGAAAGACAAATACTGGACGAACTAGCTAGTTAGTATAAATAACAGATTTACCCTGTCGCTCACTGAGGCAATTAATCGTGTAAGTTTGCGGTTTATGGAAGACTTCTTCATCTACCTCCGGCTCGGTTTCGATCACATAACCGATCCCGGTGGCTACGATCATATATTGTTCGTTGTAGCGCTTTGCGCTGTTTATACGCTTCAGCAGTGGCGACAAGTCTTGATTCTGGTTACTGCTTTCACGATCGGCCATTCTATAACCCTAGCATTGGCGACGCTACAACTTATTCACTATAAAACTGAGCTTATTGAGTTCCTGATTCCCGTGACGATTTTGATCACGGCCATGACCAACTTCTCATTCCGTGAGCCTAAATCAAGATTGCAATCGGCTGGTAATGCACCTAACCGACGATGGCGTTATGGATTAGCGCTGGCTTTTGGCCTGATTCATGGCATGGGTTTTTCAAATTACCTGCGGAGTTTACTGGGCCGGGAGACGAGTATTGTTAAACCCCTATTAGCCTTCAACCTTGGTCTGGAACTTGGCCAGTTGGTAATTGTGGGTCTCATTTTGGGGTTGGGTTATCTGGTGCTTGATATTGTTCGAACTAGCCGCCTTCGCTGGACGCTTGTCATTTCTGGTATCGTAACGGGAATGGCCTTATCGCTCTTGATAGACAACGAGTATCTGAATGGGCTCTTCCAGTAAGAAAAAGAGCTATTTTTCGTAGTTTTACAGCGCTTCTCAATAACTATACAGCAATCTATGCAAAAGATAATTTTGCTTACGGCGAGTTTAGCCGTTACTACCTGGTCGGTTCAGGCACAGGCACCAACGCAGTCGACCCAGCGTGCTAATACGCGCTTCGAGCAGTTGGGGCCAATACTGCCTACGCCAACTACATCCCGAACCGCTTCGGGCGCGCCCGGTAAAGATTATTTTCAAAACCGGGCTGATTATGACATTAAAGCTACTCTCGACGATACGCAGCAAAAAATAACTGGTTCTGAAACGATTACCTACCATAACAATTCGCCGGATGCACTGCCCTATCTATGGCTTCAACTAGATCAGAATACGTATCAGCCAGATGCCCTTGGGCGTATAACGCAGACAAACAGCGTTAATACCGATCGGGGAATGTCGTTTCAGCAACTTAATGCAGCTACCGAATTAAGTGGTAAAAATTACGGCGAAAAAATTACTGCTGTTCGCGATCAGGCAGGTAAGCCGCTCAAATATACCATCAATGGGACGATGATGCGGATTGATTTGCCGCAAGCCGTAACACCGGGCAAAACCGTAACCTTTTCGGTCGACTGGAATTTTAAAGTGGTTGATGTCAGAAGCGTTGGAGCGCGGGGCGGTTACGAGTATTTCCCGAAAGATGGTAACTACATCTATGAAATCGCGCAGTGGTTCCCTCGGCTATGTTCATACAACGACGTTACAGGCTGGCAAAACAAGCAGTTTATGGGCCGTGGGGAATTCACACTCATTTTCGGGAATTATAAAGTCGCCTTAACCGTACCTAACGACCACATTGTGGGCGCAACTGGAGAACTCCAAAACTCTGCTCAAGTCTTAACCGCTGCACAGCAAAAACGCTGGAACGACGCTAAAGGCCGGGGTGATAAATCGGGCGAAAATCCAACTGTAATTGTTACCCAGGCTGAAGCCGAAGCAGCTGAAAAGGGTAAACCAACAGGTACGAAAACCTGGGTTTTTAAAGCTGATAATGTTCGCGATTTTTCCTTTGCCAGCAGCCGCAAATTCATCTGGGATGCGCTGCAACCAAATGTGGAAGGCAAGCGCGTTTGGGCTATGTCGCTTTACCCAAAAGAAGCCAATCCACTTTGGGGCCAGTACTCTACCCGGCTGATTGCTCACACGCTTCGCTCATACTCGCGCCGTACCATTGCTTACCCATATCCGGTTGCTTACTCGGTTCACGGCCCGGTGGGAGGGATGGAATATCCGATGATTTCCTTCAACGGAGCCCGTCCAGAAGAAGATGGTACGTACTCAGTAGGCACGAAAAACTTCCTGATTTCGGTGGTTATCCACGAAGTAGGTCACAACTTCTTCCCGATGATCGTTAACTCCGACGAACGCCAATGGTCGTGGATGGATGAAGGTTTAAACACATTTCTGGAAGGGCTGGCCTGTCTGGAATGGGATGCTAATTTCCCAGCCCACGGCATTGACCCGCAATACATCGTGCCGTACATGCAACTCGACTCGACCCAGCAAGTGCCCATCATGAGCAGTTCGGATAATATTCCGGGAAATACTTTCGGGCCAAACGCTTATACTAAACCCGGCACGGCGCTGAACATCCTGCGTGAAACAGTAATGGGCCGCGAGTTATTTGATTATGCCTTCAAAGAATACGCCCGTCGTTGGGCCTTCAAAAGCCCCGAACCCGCTGATTTTTTCCGTACGATGGAAGATGCGTCGGGTGTGGACCTGGATTGGTTCTGGAAAGGATGGTTCTACGGAGTACAGCCAGTTGATCAGTCGCTGGTGAAAGTTGACTGGTACCGACCGAATGCGCAAAACCCTGAAATCACGAAGGGCGAAGCTCGCGCGGCTGCTGAACGTCGGCTCAAGACATTAAGCAAACAACGCGATGCGCTGAGCAAAGATCAGACTGTGGTAGCGCAGGACAGCACCATGCGCGATTTCTATAATCAGTACGACCCCTACGCTGTCACCGCTGAAGACAAGAAGAAATACCAGGATTATCTAGCTTCGCTGACGGCTGAAGAGCGTCTACTGGCTGAAGCCGGAACGAACTTTTACACGCTGTCACTGAAAAACAAAGGCGGCCTGCCGATGCCGGTTATCGTGCGGATGGAGTTTGAAGACGGTACGGATTCAATCGCGCGTTTTCCCGCCGAAATCTGGCGTTTCAACGACCAAACGATTCGAAAAGTAATTGCAACCAGCAAGCCGGTGAAGCAGTGGACGCTCGACCCGTTCTACGAAATTGCGGACATCAACACGGAAGATAATTCATTTCCGCCCGTTGCTAAGCCTACTCGCTTTCAGTTATTCAGACAACAACAGCAACGCGGTGGCGCTGCCGGGCCTAACCCTATGCAGCAACAACGTCAATCGGCTCCCGCCCGGCAGGGAAGTGGTAAAAACTAATCTCCTCTATTAACTCATACAACAGACTATGAAAACAACAGTCCTACTGGCTGGCCTGGCGGTTTGGTCAGCAACCGTACTGGCACAGGCTCCTACAGCCCCGACTCAGAGCGCCAATACGCGCTTTGAACAGCTCGGGCCAATGCTACCCACGCCCAACACGTTCCGAACAGCGGCTGGTGCCCCGGGAAAGGATTATTTCCAGAACCGCGCTGATTACGATATCAAGGTCGAACTTGACGACGCTAATCAGAAAATTATCGGCACAGAAACCGTTACGTATCATAACAATTCGACCGACGAATTACCATTCATTTGGCTTCAACTCGACCAGAATCTGTTTGCCAAGGGCTCAATCGGAAGCGTTACACGCACGGGTGGGGTTAACGAAAGCGGGATGAGTTTCGGCCAACTGCAAAACCTGACATCAGTACGGGAGCGCAGCCAGCAGCAGGCCACCGATAAATACGGGTATCATATTACAGCGGTGAAGGATGCCAAGTCGGGTACAGCTCTAAAATACACTATCAACCAGACGATGATGCGGATTGATCTGCCGACGGCCCTTAAGCCGGGTATGAGCTATTCCTTCAACGTCGACTGGAATTACTTCGTTACCGAATATTACGGTCGGAGCGGGATGGAGTTCTTTGCCAAAGATGGTAACTATAACTACTTCATTGCCCACTGGTTCCCCCGGTTGTGTGCTTACAACGACGTTAACGGCTGGCAGAACAAGCAGTTCCTGGGACAAGGTGAGTTCACGCTCATTTTCGGGAATTATAAAGTCGCCATCACCGCCCCCAGCGATCACGTTGTGGGTGCTACGGGCGAATGCCAGAACTACAAGCAGGTGTTAAGTGCTAGCCAGCAGAAACGCCTGGCACAGGCCGCTACGTCGAAAACGCCGGTTGTTATCGTGACGCAGGCCGAAGCTGAATCCGCCGAGAAAGCCAAACCGGGTGATACAAAAACAAAAAAAACCTGGATTTTCAACGCCCAGAACGTGCGCGACTTTGCGTTTACCAGCAGCCGTAAGTTTATCTGGGATGCTATGCAAACCGACGTGTACGGCGATGGCCGCAAAATCTGGAGCATGTCGTTCTATTCGAAAGAAGGCAATCCGCTTTGGGGGCAATATTCGACTCGCGTGGTTGAGCATACGCTGAAATCATATGGTAACCGCACGATTAAGTATCCGTATCCGGTAGCGATTTCGTGCCACGCAACGGCCGGTGGCGGGATGGAATATCCGATGATTTCCTTCAATGGCGGTCGTCCTGAAGCGGATGGGACGTATTCAGCGCAGACCAAAGCGGGTATGATTGGCGTGATTATTCACGAAGTGGGTCATAACTTCTTCCCGATGATCGTTAACTCCGATGAACGTCAGTGGACCTGGATGGATGAAGGCTTGAACACCTTCTGTCAATATCTGGCTGAAAAGGAATGGGATTACAATTTTCCCAGCCGTCGGGGTGAGCCGCAGGATATTGTTGATTACATGAAGTCGGATAAAGCAGTGCTTTCGCCGATTATGACCTCGTCGGACAATGTGATTAGCCTCGGCCCGAATGCTTACGCCAAACCAGCTACAGCGTTGAATATTCTGCGTGAAACGGTCATGGGTCGCGAGCTGTTCGATTATGCCTTCAAAGAATACGCTCGTCGTTGGGCCTTCAAAAGCCCCGAACCCGCAGACTTCTTCCGTACCCTGGAGGATGCTTCGGGTGTCGATCTGGATTGGTTCTGGAAAGGATGGTTCTATGGTGTAGAGCCTGTCGATCAGGATTTAGTGGAGGTTGACTGGTATCAGGTCGATTCGGGCGATCCGACGATGTCGAAAGCAGCCGCCCGTGCCGAAGCCCAACGTCGTGCCGGTACGATCAGTAAACAACGAGATGCCGCCACTAAAGCCGAAACGGTTGTTGAGAAAGACACGACTATGAAGGATTTTTATAATAGCTACGATCCCTATAATGTTACGGACACGGATAAGAAAAGATACCAGGATTACCTGGCAACGCTGAGCGAAGACGAGCGTAAAACTCTTGAGAAATCAGCGGGTACGAACTTCTATACCCTATCGCTGAAGAACAAAGGCGGCTTGCCAATGCCGGTCATCATCCGGATGCAGTTTGAAGATGGTACGGACTCAGTGGCTCGTTTCCCGGCTGAAATCTGGCGTTTTAATGACGTATCTATCAAGAAAGTCATTGCTACATCGAAGAAAGTCACCCAGTGGACGCTTGATCCGTTCCAGGAAATCGCTGACATCGACGCCGATAATAACTCGTTCCCACGGACGTCTCAGCCAACTCGTTTCCAATTATTTAAGCAACAGCAACGGTTTGGTCCACAGGGGCAGAATCCCATGCAACAGCAACGGCGAACCAACCCGCCCCCAGCTACGCAGGGAAGTGGTAGGAATTAACTAATGGATAATGTACAATGGATAGTGATAGATTACTTTGATTAGTCATTATCCATTGTACATTATCTATTATTCATTACTTTTGCAGTCCAGTTCGGGATGTAGCGCAGTCCGGTAGCGTGCTTGCATGGGGTGCAAGAGGTCGTGGGTTCGAATCCCGCCTTCCCGACTTTAATGATCAGGGAGTTACAGTAATGTGACTCCCTTTTCTTTTTGCTGGTTTACACTGGATTTACAGAAATTGCTCTTCAATATCTCACGCTGGATAATGTAATAGGAATATATAGTAGAAGTGTAGGGTCGGCTTTTTAAGTAGATAAATAGAAAAACGCCAGCCCAAATCTGGACCAGCGTTATTAAATTCATTTATGGACAATGTAGATCAGGTAGCTGCCTAGCAGCAGATTTAATCCATTAACTTGCCTATGCTTATTATTGTTTTTCTTTAAAAATGTTTACTCAATAATTGTTTGATTGCGCAGCTACCAAAGCACTTTAATTCTGAATGCGTGGAAGCGTCCAATCCTTACGAATAGCCAACAATCTAAACAGGGTGATCAGGCCAGCCGACACAACCACATTTAGGGTTGAATCCATGCCTAAGGATTTGTCGAACTGATAGAGTAAGGCGCCTGCCAGACAAGGAGTAGCATACAGTTGCCGATCTAGAATAAGGGGTAATTCATTCACTAAGGTATCCCGAATAACGCCCCCGAAAAGAGCCGTGATAATACCAAGTAGGATGGCTGCCCAGTCATTTACGCCAGCTGATAACGCTTTTTGTAGACCCAGAATGGTAAAAAGACCAACGCCAATTGTGTCGAAAATAAGTAGCGGTCGTTTAAGAGCGCCATGCCACCATTTTCGGTAAAAAACAGCAATGATAACGCTGCCAATAATAACAATTAGATAATTAGGGTCTCGTATCCAGGCAATTGGGTAAGCCCCCATAATGACATCACGAATCGTTCCTCCACCGACCGCAGTTAAAAAGCCAATAAAAAATAAGGCAACAATATCATGGTACATTTTCTTACTTAAGGCAGAAAGCGCTCCTGAAATGGCAAAAACACTTGTGCCTACTAAATCGATTATATACCAGATAGTCATATAGCTAACGAGCAACTCAGAAGCCTGCTGAACGTGCTTCAATTGGCAATTAATCGGCAAAAATACACTGTAGATTATCACTGAACTAGCTTGCTGTAAGTCATGTGTTATGCAGAAATGAATCAGCCCAAACAGTTATATATCCGATCTGGTACTTTATGAAAGGCGTTAAGAAAGAACATCTGCCTACTAAAATCTGCGCTACCTGTCAGAAGCCCTTTACCTGGCGTAAAAAATGGACCAAAAACTGGGACGAAGTTAAATATTGTAGTGACCGCTGTCGAGGTTCTAAGGCTGACAAAAAACCTTTGGTAAATAGCTAAAGCAAAAGATCATGGCATGATTCCGAACAGGAAATCTGATAGCTGCGAAGTAAATGGACTTCGGTGATCAAGGCGAATCTGGACACGTTAGGCCAACGCAAAATAGAGGAAAAACGCTGAGGCTAATTAGCACCAGCGTTTTTAAACCTAGTAGAACATTTGCGTTTAATTAATGATAGCAAATTGAATGCCAGCCTGTTGCGAAATTATTCTGTCACTGATAGGACACTTAGAGGTAGCAAGAAAACGCCCCGTTTACTGCGGTATTCTGCCCGACGGGAGTAAGCCATTTAGTAGGGAGCTATCAAAAAAACAGGCCAGCATCGCCAGCCTGTTTTCGCATTATCTATCCACACCATCAGAAGGGCTATGGAAGTCCTCCTGTCAATAATACCCCTACTGACTGTAAACTGAATTTGTTGCAAACGAACGATCACTTTTAATTCACGAGGTCATTACTGGTAAATAAATACGGGGAATTTCCCATTGTTCAGCCACGAGTGCCGAGGTAGTTTTGATTAGACGGGTTTTATAAATTAACTGCTGAATACGACCAGAATGATTACGCAACAAGTTGAATTTCAATTCATAATAGGTCTGGCGCGTGAGATCTTTCGCAATGCTCGTTTAACGGGAAGCTGGGACTCGACTGGCCATTATGCTGATATTTGGACGGAAGTGCCAATGCAACAGGTGTTAGGTATCGATGGCTGTCCTGTATTTACTGCTACGGTTTCGCTGAGTGCTACCGATGCTACACAAGTGTTTAGGTGGAGCGTTCGGCTTGACGGTCCACAAGGGGCCAACCTCTGGGGTATACCAACCGAAACCCATACGGACCAGGCGGTGGAGCGGCATCGGCTTTTTACTTTAACGATGAATCAGCCGATCCAGGTTGAGCGCTATTATTTCACTTATCTACGACGGCTAGGGGCTAACAAGTTCTTTCTAAATGGAGCTGGATTGCCCAGTCTTCATTTCGCGGTCTGGGCGCCGAACGCCAGAAAGGTAGAGGTCGTATTTGGTCAGCCGGACAGTGGCTATATATCGGATACGGGACAGGGCATTGATCCAACACAACCCGTTGTATCGCTGACAAAAGGCGCTGACGATATTTGGGAAGGTCAGCCACCCGGCGATTTTGAGACTTATAAAAGTCTTCCGTATATGTACCGTATCGAGAATGAAATGGGCCAGACCGTATTCCGGACGGATATTTATTCCCGTAGTCAGATCGGACGGGGTCGGGTTAACCCGCAAAAGGGAATCTGGGATGGTAGCCCAGGCTCGCTGGATGGTTCCGTTAGTTGTAGCGTCGTCATTGATGCCGATGTTGTCCGTCGTTCCTTTGCGTCGACTCTGCCGGGTGCTGCGTTGGATTTAATTACTGCCGACGAATTTTGGGCAACCGAATTTACTTCTGGTTTACCCGTGGCTACCCGGCTGGATGATCTGGTCATTTATGAACTTCACGTAGGTGCGTTGGGTTTCAATAAATTAACACCGGGTGATTTAAGTGATGCGATTTCCTTTCTGGATTACCTGGTAAGCTTGGGCGTCAATGCCGTTGAGTTGCTGCCGATGGCCGAATTTTCAGATACCATTGGCTGGGGATACGGCGATACGCACCATTTGTGCATCGAGTCCAGTGCGGGCGGGCGGGATAAATACCGCCATTTTGTGCGCGAATGCCACCGGCGAGGCATTGCCGTTATTCAGGATGTCGTTTACAACCATTATGATCCTAATGCCGATCGGGCACAGTGGCAATATGACTCTCCGTTGGATCATCACAACATTTATTACTGGTACGACGGCGTAGCAACGGATTACCCCGCTTTTGAAGCCTTGGCGAAACAAAACGTAGATAGCCACAAAGCCAAGGGTGAAGATCCTGATCCTGGCAAGCCTTTACCAGGCTTGGGCGGTTATTTAGATAATGGCTCGACTGGATTTACGCCCCGTTTCTGGGATGAAATTGTCCGTCAGCAGTTTATCAGCAGTGCGGCCTTCCTGCTGGAGGAAATGCACGTGGACGGATTACGGGTAGATCTGACGCAGGCTATCCATCGCGATAATACCCTTCACGCTGATTCTATTCTACCGGATGGCGTGCCCCGGCGTTCCAATGAGTCAGCAAAAATCTACGGCCAGAAATTTCTACGAGAATGGAGCCGTACCTTAACCATGATTCGCCCAACAGTTATGTTAATTGCGGAGGATCATACGGGTTGGGAGGCTGTTACCAAATCTCCGGCGCAAGTCGGGGTTGGCTTTCCGCAGGGTGGATTAGGATTCACGGCAACTTGGTTCGCTGACTTTTATCATTCGTTAATTGGTGATGCTAAAGATCGTTTAGGGCTATTGAAGCAAGCCGGTTTTGGTGGAAATAATCCGCTACCTATCAGCCAGTTTGCTACCCAATTAGTCAATAGTCAATTCGATAAAGTTGTCTTTCATGAATCCCACGACGAGGCTGGTAATGCCGATCAGACAGCCCGAACGATGGTCGTAGCTGTGGATAATCCGTCTTTTTTAGATGAAGCAACGAGCCGCTTCTGGCAAAGCCGACGATCCCGTTTAGCGGCTGGCTTATCGATACTTTCGGCCGGCACGCCTATGTTTTTTATGGGCGAGGAAATTGGCGCCCAGAAGCCTTACCGCTATAACGACTTTATCAAGAATCGGGAAGATTTCATAACCGATCAGGCAGATTCAGGGGCTCCTATGTTTCGGTTTTATCAGGAACTGCTAACCCTAAGTCGACAACTTGCTCCTGTTCGCAGCCGGAATATTGACATATTGCACGTTAACGATAGCTCACGAGTGCTTGCGTTCAAGCGATGGCGCGGGGATAATCAGGTATTGATTGCGGCTAGTTGGAATAATCAATCATTTCCCCAGTATACAGTTTCTGTTGATTCATTTCGTCTGCCGTCAGGTGGGTGGAAAGAGATTTTCAACAGCGACGCTGGTCTTTATGGTGGCGCTAATGTTGGCAACGGCGGGGCAATTATCCCGGTTTCTAATGGTAGTATTACGATTACTTTACCCGCCAGTGGGTTTGTTGTGCTGGTTAAGCAATGATCCGTACTCGTAGGGGCTGCCATGAGTTAACGCCTATTTAATTCCTGCCAATCGAAATGATTGTTTCTTTACGGTCGATCAGGGCTGAATAAGCTTCTCCAGCCCTGGGTTTATCGAATGACAACTTTCTTTACGCAACACGTCTGTGCGGCTTTGATAGGAATCGTATTGCTTACTTCCTGTAGCCGTCCGGTCGCTTATTTTCAGAGAAGTACAGCCTCTCCCTCAACTTTGGCAAACAGCCAGGTAACAGCCCTAACTACGCCTGTTCAAACCGCTACGCCTTCGGATGCGCCACTCCCGCAGATCGATGCGGCTTTGCATTCGGTTGACGCCTATGTCCGCAACGACAGGAACTTGGCCGATAACAAAAAAATAGCCAGACGTCTGGATCGGGTTAAGCATCTGCTGACCACAACGTATAGCCAACAGCGATCAGCTCCGGCCACAACTACCCGTAAATTGAACGTAATAGACCGGTTGATCATCGGGAAACTAAACAAGAAAATCAGTCGTCAATTGGCCCCTGCTCACCCCGAAAAGGTAATGGTTTCTAACCCTATTCCACTGATTGGAGGAATTGTTCTGTTACTAGGGGGCTTGCTGCTTCTAATTTTAGGAACGGGTACTGGAGCTTTTATCGGTTTGATATTGGCACTGATAGGCGCCCTAGGTGTGATAGTAGGCTTATTTGGAGGGTAGCCAAATCCTATAGATTTTAATTAGGCTAACGTGGGAGCCAGCAGTATTCGGTAATAAAACAGCCCGGTCGTCAGGTGACGACCGGGCTTTGCTGTTGCATGAAACTTGTCTTTATTGTTACTGAGTGCGAATCGGCTTACCGTCCAGATCCGGCAATTGTATAGTCAGAGCTTTGCCTTCGGTGTGGCCGGTGTAGGTAGTTGATTAAGATCGAGCCAATATTGACAGAGCAGACTCATCATCTGCTTCATCTGGTCCAGATCTACTGGCTTAATCAGGAACGAACAGGCTCCCAATTCATAGCATCCGCTCACAAACACATTTTCGGCCCGGTTCGACACCATAACAATAGGAATGGATTGCCACTCAGCGTGTTGCCGGAGTCGCTCCAGCGTTTGCGGGCCGCTTAGCTTAGGCATATCTACATCCAGCAGAATTAACCTGGGTAAGGCTATTGCCGACGAACCATTGAGCGCTTCGATATGCTGAATTAACTCCATCCCATCGTCAAATAAACGGAGTGGGTATTGAGGTAGAAACATCTTAAACACCTGCTGAACTAAAAAGCGGTAGTCAGAAGCATCATCCACTACATAAACCATACAAAAGGCTCTTGATTAGTTGCCAGAATTAGTATATACCCTTTTTACATTATATTGTGTCGATCTAGTCATAGCTAATCGGGAGGCTAATGACAAATCGCGTGCCGACCCTATCTCACTACTCACCTGTAATGGAGCCAGCAATTTTTGAGGGCGTCAACGCCCCCAGCCGATGCTCCGATGACAATCATATTTCGTTTTTCCAAAAGTTGAAATTTTCTTGATAGCATGAACTCTACATCTTTACCTATGTTTTCGTCAGCCTTATTTTGGTGTACCTGCGGTTTCGTTTGCCGCTGGAGGTTCTGATACGGATTAAATAGATACTTATTTCGATAAATCAAGTCCGTATGATACCATCGCATTTAGCCAGCAACCCTGGCAAGAAATAGCGAGTAAATCAATGTCTATAACCGGAAAAGTGCGACCGACAATGCTGGTAGTAGCCGCTAAATAAGAGCCTTGAATTTGTTAGGTAAAAGTAGGGTGATACCGTGCTGTCGAATGCCTTGAAGTTTTGCCGGGCAGAGTGCGTTCCTCTCATTTAAGTACAGGCGCAGGTGGTAGCCGCCTGGTCAGGGATCAACCTTTAGCGTCTATCTTCCGGCTTAGTGGTTGCCAATTTAATGACCTGCCTGATGCAATTGGCCAGTCGTCATATCCATAAAAATGAGGTAACAACCTTTTTAATCCATATTGATAAGTCGATTTAAACACTCCCACGCAGTAGTGGTTGATTAGTGTTAATTCCCTCTCTTCTGGAAGTGTTAGCGGCACTTTAGGCAGTTGAGTCGCCCAACTGCTTATGAGAAACCTAAATCGACCCTTACATTTTGAGATCAGCCCGCCCCTCCACCTAGGGCCACAACGGTACTATATACCACCAGTTCATATTGAGCACTCACCTATAAGTCCTCGCCTGACATTTCCTGAGTTCAAGCGCTTACTGGCCCACTATAAACGAGCTGGCCATGAACGGGGCCAGTTCTGGATTCAACAGCAGTCTGATTCATTTGCGGATATACTTCACTCTAAACATATACCACCCATGCTCGTCAATATGCTTATTGAGCCGTTTACTGATCCAGCCTGGGTTATTCAAGGCTGGCAAATCAAATTTATGCTATCGGATAAACTCCTGACGCTGGCCCGTAAACAGTCCAGAATAAGGAATTGGTATGACGATCCGTCGGCGGTTGCCACCTGGCATGAAGCCATTAATGTTTGTTATACCAGTATTCAGAAATATCACAGCACGTTTGGAATTTTACCAACGGTAGGGGATCGGCTATTTAATGAAGACAGTGGCTTGTTGATTAATGACCGCTCCATTGATGGTGGCTTAATGACGATTACTTTCACCCTGGATAGTTAGGAACTCTGTATAATAAGACACGCTTATGTACGGTCTTCACTACCAACAAAAGACTTACTTAGCGAATGACGATTTTACTACTTGCCTACGATTTCCAACTACCCGTTCAGCAATAGGCTAATCTTTAGTTTTTGCGTCATTAAAATCATACTTGAGCCGACGAGGTTGTCCTATGTAACTGGGAATGACCACAAATTGCCCGGTACGGGTATCGAGTATAATCGACTCCCGCTCACTGGCCACAGCCTGAAACCGTCGGTTGTCAGCATTGCCAGGTTCAGGCTGACTTTGGGTAGTTGGTTTGAAATTAGCCAGCAACAGCACGCCAATCATTGTCAGAACACCTAAGAAAAAAGACCGTAAATCAATCGAAAATTGAATCGTTTTCATAGCGGATAAATACAGTTGTCTACTGCTTAAAGGAAAGACAATCAGGAATTGTTATGTTAAATCTTGGTCAGGGTAATAGGCCGTTTAATATTTCCAGACTTTAGATGGCTAACTTCTCTGATAACAGTTTCGGTCTTAAATGCACCGTAACGTTACTTGTCAAAACAAACCATAGTCCAATTTTAGTGCTGGCGAGTATAGTATTTACAAGTACTTAAGACAGCTTGGCCACTACCCCCATGACCAGCAGGGGTATTATAATCCCCACTCGCATTTCCCTGGGTAATAACCACTCGTCCAGAACTAGCAGTAAAATAAAACCTAGAATATTTCAATTGAGAAAGCTCGCTTTAATCAGTTTTTAATAGGTTTGGTCCTCAAACAAACCACGTAAACTAACGATGAAGCTTTTCGCTATTCTTTGTCTTGCTGGCCTAATTATGGCTGCTTCGCTCCAGGCTCAGAACACCCCTAATGCAAACCGAGAAATTGGTCTCCGCGCCAGTAGTCTCAACAACTTTGGACTCATCTACAAAAAACAGCTCGGCGAAAATACATACCGTCGGTACCGGCTGGCCTTTGGTAACTTAAGTGCCAACTTTATTGGCAGTAATTCGCTGATTGGCTTTTCGGCTGGGGGAGCCATTGGTAAAGAGAAACGCCGACCGATTACGGATAAGCTTCAGTTCGTCTACGGCACTGAATTAATTGCCAGTGTCAGTCTTAACTCTTCGAATACCGGAACGCTAACCATTACTGATGGTAACGGAAGTACGACCACCTATTCTGGCGGAAGCTTGCTGATTGTTACGCCTTCAGTGGGGGTAGGGTTTGTTTTAGGGGCTCAGTATACTATCAACCCTCGTTGGTACGTAAGTGCTGAGTTGATCCCTTCTATAACAGCTAGTGGCTCCTTTGGGAGTGGTAGTACGTTATTCGGTATTCAAGCCGGGTTTAATTCTTCTAGTGCTGGCCTTACTGGAGCTTATCGTTTTTAAACCAACAGCACCCTACCTGCCCGGATTCAGTTGGGCGGGTAGGGTGCTATAATCGTATCGTTTCCTGAAGCTGTTATACTAAACGGAGTTCAAGAGGGGCGGATTGTTTTTACACTAGTCCTACTCCTGCTTACTACGCGGTCCGGGCTTAGGGTTGGTGTATACCTCTTCTATATTCACCGCACTCATTTCGCTGACCATTTGCTGAATGACCTCCAACGCCCGTTCGGCATCTCGCCGGGTAAAGGGCTTGGCCCCAATAAGCTTATTGCTTAAATAAGCCTGTGGATTTTTGTTGCCCGGCCACATACGGCGGGCCAACTCAGAGCGATTGATGGTCTTGTCGTGAAGTAGAAATTGCTTGATATCCATACCTGAAAAGGAATAGACTACAAACGTATAATAAAATTGCAAAATAATATTATTATATACGATTTTGTATACTAGATATCCATATGTAGTTTATATACTTTGTAGTGCAGATTAATAGGCTATAAAGCTTCTTTTATCCGATTACGCATCTGGATAGGTTCCTTCTAAACGTAACCGGCTATAATTTTGAGCCAGGCCATGAATAATCCTCATCGCGCGCTGGGCTTCTGCTAGGCTAAAATCACGCTCACCCATCAGGATTTGGTTTAAGTAGCGGTCGGAGCCGAAACGGTCGGGCCAGATTAGTTTAGCCAGTTCAGCTTTATTCAAGGCATTATCTTGTATTAGAAATTTTTTAATATCCATCAGCTACGGTAGTCAAACCCTTAAAAATAGGAAAAAACTTTCTGAACGGCCCAGATTATAGCAATGATATTTATCATTTGTTTAAAAAGTAAACATAGTTATTAAAATAATTATACTATATCATACACCCCATTGGTCCTCTTTCTGACAGCTAATTGGCTAGGGTGGGATGTTTAGTGTTTAGATTTAGCGTACTATGCACGTTAAGTTCATTATCCGGTAAGCTGACTGCTGAACGGTTACCCGACGATCACTGCTTCTCCATTATACTTTTATTTCTAAGCATTATAGGGCTCATTGCAGGATGTCCAGCAAGAAGTGCCGATATCGTCTGTATGCATCTGGATAATTTCTTAAGGCACCAAATTATGGTCCTGTATTACTAGAAAGCCCGGCCATCAACGACAACCAGGCTTTACCATATCTCATTATAAAACACTCTATTTATTGCTTGATGAGCTTGACGTCGTGTCGTTGGGCTTGTGTCGTAGCATCAGCTTCCGTATTAGCCTGTAACAGATACACTCCACTGGATTGACCTGATAAATTCCATTCAACGGACTGAGCCGTTTCCGCCTGTTGCCAGAATTGCTGCCGAATTGGGCGACCGCTCAAATCCAGCAGTTGCACGTTAAGTGCTTTGCCTGCTGCTCCGCTGATAGTAGCCCGTAGTTGTTCGCCCTGGATCGGATTGCCAAGTAAACTAATACGTAGCCCCACTTCCTCAGTTCCTTGCCGCGCATAGATGTTGCAGCCTAAGTTGACCGTAAACCGGAACGGTCCGTAAACTACAACCGTACCGTTAACATCGGTTACCCGCACGTAGTAATCAGCCGTTACCTGCTGGTTAACTAGTGTTAGACTAGACGTAGAGGTACCCCGTACCTGAGCCGGATTCTCAGTTAGCCGGGCTGAGTTGATGTTGTTGCGGTACCATTCATACTTGACAGGGGAGCCGCTGGCTACGACCGTAATGACACCTGACCCATTGCGGCAGGAGGAGCTACTGACTGCGCCGGTTATCATGGTGGAGGCCGTGGCTGAACAGCCGTTACCAGAATTGGTCACGGTCACCTGGTAGTTACCCGGAGTCGTCACCGTCGCCGTGTTGCCCGATGGTCCGCCCTGCTGAGTAGCTCCAGCGCTAAACGCATAGGTATTGCCCCCGCTTGCGGTTAGTGTGGCCGTAGGCTGATTGGCCGTGATGGGGCCACTGTTGCCCAGCGTGGCGTTAGGGGCTGTTGTGTTGCTGGTAACCTGAGTCGTCTGAGTAGCTGTGCAACCGTTGGTGCCAGTGGCTGTCACTGTAAAGCTACCTGATTGATTAACCGTAGCTATATTTCCATTACTGGCTATTATACCCTGCCCGGTAAAGCTATAACTGACACTAGGAGTGCTGCTGCCAGCCGTTAAATTAACGCTGGTTTGCGAGCAGGTCAACGTGCCATTACTGCTTAAGGTAAGATTCTCAGGAGTTATTGTATTGCTGACAACATTGGCCGTTGTGGAGGAGATACAACCACTAGCATTGGCTACCTGAACAGTATAAGTACCTTCTGAACTTGCTGTTGCCGTCGCGCTGGTGCCGCTGCCCGATCCACCACTGATGGTGATTCCTGCTGGGTTAGTAAACGTATAGGAGAAAGGACTATCTGTGCTTCCACCATCAGCGGTTAGGATGGCATTAGCCGTACAGGTAATAGGCTCGCTTACTACCAGTGAAGGCGTTGGGCTTGCATTACCTCTTACAGAGGCAGTCGATAAGGCGGTACAGCCATTTCCGTCGGTTACTATGACCTGATACGTATTGATGCCTAAACCTGGTGTAACGCTCGCGCTACTACTGGCTTGCGGGATACCATTATTAAAGGCGTACTGAAAGCTACTCGATGAGCCCGCTGTGACCGACGTATTAAGCGTTATAACCGCGCCAGGGCACACCGCTGAAGCACTTGTAAGCAAGGCCGCTACCGGTGGCGCATTCACAGTTAGGCCAGTTGCCTGTGTCAAAGATGTGTTACCCGTGCTAACCGTGAGGGTAAAGGTTCGTGGGCCGCTACCGCTAGCGGTCAGCGTTTGGCTAATAGCCGTTGTGCTGAAAGAAATGTTACTGACCGTAACAGAACTGCTGCTGCCATTGGTGATCGTGTAATTATAGGTACCACTCGTTAACCCACCTACTGTGGCCGTAAAGGTAGTTGGCTGCCCTGCACAAACTTGTGCTGGACTAGCGGCAAATCCTGTTAGCGTAGTAGTAACCAGACTTACCTTAACGATGCGGTTATTGTTCTGATCAGAAATATACAGATTGCCACTGGCATCAAAAGCCAGATCGGTTGGCTTACTAAGATTTGTTCCAGTTGCTGCGCCAACCTGAGCCGCACTTAAAAATGTGGTAGCTACACCAGCCTGAGTAATCTTGAGGATACTATTGGTGCCGGTATTCGCTACATATAAATCGCCATTAGTCGCAAATGCCAGGCCGCTGGGCTGATTCAAGCTAACTCCTGTAACCGGCACAGCGGTAATATTGTCTGGTGACAACACTTTAAAAATACGGGCGTAGGGAGCGCCCGGACGATTATCTGAATAATATAACTGGCCGTTCCAGAAGGCGGCACCATAAGGAGTGCCATAGACACCCGCATACCCGGCAGCCGTTTGACTAACATACGTGTTGACCGTTCCCGTATTGGAAATCTGTAAAACACGCTGCGGGTTTACATTTTGTGCGGCATACAGATTACCGTCGGGTCCGAATACAAGCTCCCCAATAATATAACTGCTGGTAGCCGTGCCAATGTCAGCGAAACTACTAACTATACCGGCTGGGCTTACTTTACGGATGGTTCGGTTTGTGTTACCGGTCGCAAAATAAACGTTGTTACTGGCATCGACTGCTACTCCGGTGGGTTGAAGAAACTTAGCCGCAGTAGCAGCGGTAGCACTAGCGACAAATGTAGTGACCGTACCGGCGGGAGTTACTTTTTTGATCTCAGCCTGAGTTAAGTTACTAACACTCTGAGCAACGTACAGATTGCCATTACTATCGAAGGCCAGGCCCGCCGGTGTAGTAATACCGCTGGCGAATGTGCTAACTGTCTGACTTCTGACGCTGTAGGAAATCAATAATCCAGTTATTAACAGAAAGACAGATAGACGTAAAGATAAAGTCATACTAAAAAGTTTAAAGAGTATAAGGATTTATATAAACAGCCATTAAGGTGGGCAGTAGCTACCAGGATAATGAATCGTATTTTTTGTCAGACTAGGGGCGTATTCTTTTACCTAAGTCTGGGAAACAATACTAAACGAGTAAAGTAGGCTCCTTATAAGATACCTTTTTTAATAAAGATTACTGACTAAAGGAAATAGTATGTTTACGTTGTTCTACTGATTGTCATCTAGAAATATGTCCCTTTTTTCAGTTGACAGTAGCTAAATTTATCAGACGGTGGGCAATAGGAGTGCACGTGAGGGAACGAGAGTGAAAGTCCTGCCAATAAGCCTCAAGCTATTTATTGATCAGTCATCGAATCGAAAAGAGATAAAAATACCCGGCACTCTCAGTACCGGGCTTTCTGAATTTACTCCAGATTGGTATTTAGCCATAAGCCAGCAGCTTCAGTAACATTAGTCTGACCTTAATGGCCCTAAGCTGATCGTCACGCGTCAGCCAGTAACCACTTTTGCCCGCATTCCCACCGTTTTTAAAGTCAAACCCACTCTCTGTATAGTAGTTCTGATGACCCCCTTGGGCTTAGCGTAGCTTTGATCCATCATTCGAAACAAAAAACAAAAACATCCTATCTTAGTCATGAAAACATCCTACCTGGTTCTCCTTCTCGCAGTATCTGCCACCCTTGGCCTTTCCTCCTGCAGCAAAAAGTCTGACGATGTGATGCCGGCGCAAACCACCACAACCCCACCGGTAACCACTCAGACAACACCGACTCAATCCACGACGCAGCCCGCGGTTGGTTTCCGGGTCAAAGTCGACGGGTATCTCTATACGCCTGACTTGAATTACGCCCTCACCACCTCTCCGGGCGATAATGATTACTTCGGTATCTATGGACTCGACAGTAAAACGGGCAATTTGGTGGCGTTGCTTTTACCTAAAACGGTGGGTGAGGGGACTTTTCCCATTAACAAGGTCAATATGGGCATCATCACGGTGAACCAATATGATTACTCAACCCGCAATGATGGCACAGGCACGGTGACAATTACTAAAAAGACGGCCACCAATGTGATTGGCACGTTTAGTTTTACGGCTTATGATGCAACGGGTCTGTACAAAGGCACGTTAACGGAAGGCAGTTTCAACGTGGCTTTTAAATAACTGACTTGCGGTTGGCGGTTAGATTTTTATACAGATTCCCCCAGTGGAAGGTAGTCGAACTGAATCGGCTCTTTCTCTGGGGGATTTGTTAGTAGCGGGGAGTGGGCGCCGGATCATCCCACTAACCTAAAGCGAGTACATATCAAGGCTCCACTCAAATCTAGCAAGTCCTTACCAATTACCGCTCTTTACCCTTTTGTCCTTTAAGGCTTCGCTTGGTTTGCCGGAGGGTTCGGTAGCCGAGCCACCTGGTACCAATAATCCCGTAGCATCAACACATACTCACGCCATCCTTCCATATTCTCGGGTTTTTGTGTGTAAGCGACAGCTCCTTTCTCGTAAGCTTGGTTGATTTTAGTCTCTTCATCCAGATAACTGAGCATGATGATAGGGATTCGTCCATTAAAGCGTCTCCTTAATTCCGGCAACAAGGCTAAACCGTCGGTTTGCTCGCGCAGATCAATATCTAAAAGAATTAATTGGGGCGGCTGAGCCGTTTGTGCATTCAGATAGGATAATGTTTCTTGCACGGTTCGGGTATTAGTGAACTTAGCCTGAGGGAAAATTTTACCGGCGGCTCTAACCAGAATCTCATAAATGGGTGGTTCATCATCAACCACTAAAATGTCAAACGGTTGCGCTAATAATTCTGAGTGCATAAGTCAATGCGCTGAAAAGCTAGGAATTTATTTACAAATCCGATTTTTATTGCTGGCTAAACACTTCTTGTGTTGGTTCGGCGAGTTGGAGTTTTAGCTAACCGAAACCAGTATTTACGAATCTGCTCAGCTAGCTCAACCAGTTTCTGATGCTCATTCGGTTTGCTTAGAAATGTATTAGCGCCTAATTCATAAGCCAGGTTAATATCGTCTTCGCTGTCAGATGTGGTTAAAATCAACACGGGCACCTGGCGATAATGTTCGGAATTTTTGAGGTGAGTGAGTATCTCAAACCCATCTATAATCGGCATATTCAGGTCTAATAACACTAAATCAGGCAAAAAATCTGGGTTATCAATATTGTCTAAGACATCGGTGCCATTACTAGCAAAACGAAGCTTGTATAGAGCAGAGTCTTTCTCAAAAGCATTCTTTAATAAAAACTGATCATCTTCGTCATCATCGATGATTAAGACATTGAATGTCTGTTTCATTCAGCGGAGCGGGGCTTCATCGGATTTGGTAGTTTGAGCTATACTGGCTGTTTTTATGATTGCCTAAACAGGTACGATTTCTTCTTCAAATGTAGAGGTATTTTATGGTTCGTATGTTGCTAAAGTCATAGAATTAGGCTACGGGTCATATGGTTAGTAGAAAATAAACAGGTGTAGGCCTACAGAAGCGACACGCGGTCGCGTATCAGGTGTGGACACTACAAAAACGCTGGCCTTTGTGGGGTTAGCGTTTTTGTATAGTATACGAAAAAGCCTTTTTTTAGAGCGGAGTTGCCACCAAAACTCTCTGGTTTATTTTCAGGCTTGCTGAACTTACTACTTTTTATGAGCCACCTATTAGGGTTGTTCGATGGAACGTCCAATAAAAGCTAGTAAGTCCAGAAGTAAAAAGCCTAATAGTTAGTGTTTAATTTTAAAGGTCATATCTAGTTAGTTCTTGACCGTAGGAAATGGTAAATATCGACGCCCCTATTTTGTATATTTTAAGTATATTAGGTTTGGCCGTATGGAGTAGACTGCTCGGCTGTAGAACTAAACAATTTTTGAGGATTAACCTAGTTGGCAAGAAACGAATAACGAATAGCAAGCTTAAGCCATATCTACGGTTGGCTTTTTTGTTAGGCCTGATTAGCTTGGGAATTTCCCCTACACGCAAAACCTGGGCGCAGCCACTACTCAATGCCTTACCCAAAGCTGGAATAGGAAAACCAACTCAGCTGCGGGTAGAGTATATTATCGATTCCACCGACCACTTAGCCATTGATCAGCTAAGCAGTCCACAAATCCGATGGCAAACGACTAAGAACCCAACCTTGGTGCTGGGCTTTTTGACGCACCCCGTCTGGTGCCGATTTACCCTACAGTCAACCAGGGCAAGCCCCCGGGAACTGGCCCTGGAACTTACTAATCTATATGTTGATAGCCTGACCCTGTATCAGCCCAAGGCGTCAGGTGGCTGGCAGACTCAGTATACCGGCGACCTAATTCCGTTTGCCCGACGGTACCCCATGACTCGCAATCCAGCGTTTTACATATCACTGAGTGGAACTGCCCCACAAACCTTCTATGCCCGTATTACACTCAATCAGCACCATAACTACAAATGGCAACTTTGGGATAAGAAGACCTTCGATGCCGTGCGGTTACCCGATTTAGAACGCTATGTGACCCTGGCCGTCACGCTGATGCTACTGTTATTTACGCTGGCCCTGTTACTCTTTATGTACCGTATTGCGGTGCTACGCGCTTATGCGCTTTGGGGAATTACGTTTTGCCTGAGCGTACTATTTGGCTATGGTAACTCAAACCTGTACTTCCCCCATTCGCCCTATTGGGCCCATGTCAGTTACTACGTTAGTGTAGGCCTGATCCTGGCCGGTTTTTCCTACTATGTAGTACAGGCCTGTCGGTTGCCGCAGGTACTGCCTCGACTAGTGTGGCTATATATTGGCTTTGGCAGCATTGGCCTGGCCTATGCCGGACTTAGCTTCTTCTATCGCCATGCCTACCTGACCTGGGCTTTGATTGCCACCCTCACCATTTTGCTGGGCTTTACCTTTGCTCTGGTGGTAGCCTTGCTTCTTTCGGGCAACCGACCCGCTATCTGGAATGTCTTGGTTATCTTACTGCTGTCGCCTATTTACACTTATTTCTACGGACGCAATGCCGGCTTTTTTTCTGGATTCATTGGGGAGGAACTGCTTCAGATACTAACACTATTTAGCATTGTGGCCGAACCTTTCTTTTTTGTGATGATTCTGTGGCAGGCTACCCGCGAGCGCATCCAGGCCATTGAAGTCTTAACGGTCGAAAAAGCACAACGGACTTATATACAACATCTGGACCAGCTTAAGACGGACTTTTTTACCAACGTTTCCCATGAACTCCGAACACCAGTTACCTTACTGCTTGGTCCCTTACGAACGCTTCATAACCGGTTCCCGGAGAATGAGTTGTACGCGATCATGCACCGCAATGCTAGTCGGCTCCAAACGCTGATCAATCAGCTCCTGGATCTGGCCAAATTGGATGCTCATCAGCTAAAAAATTCTTTAACGGTGGGTAAGCTGACCGACGATATACGTGGTTGGGTAACTCAGTTTACCCTTTTGGCCAACAGCCGATCCGTGTCGCTAACCTTGCAGCAAAGCCAGGAAAGCTGGTATGGATTATATGACGCTGATAAAGTCGAAAAAATTATAGTCAACCTCTTGAGTAATGCGCTCAAGTTCACACCGACTGGCGGATCGGTAGCCCTTGAAATTGCCTACACCCCGGAGGGTGTAACTATCGCCGTGCGTGATACGGGGATTGGTGTGAGACCAGAAGAAATCGAGCATTTGTTTGACCGCTTTTACCAGACTAGGGAAGGCACCCAACTCGAAGCGGGTACAGGAGTGGGTTTGGCCCTCACCTATGAACTTATCCAATTACTGGCAGGTACGATTACCGTGAACAGTCAGCCCGGTGAGGGAACAACCTTCACCGTAACTTTGCCAATTCAGCAGCAGTTTGACGATCAGTCATTGGATAAGACAGCAGTTAACCAGTCTCTTACTGGGGGACCAGTTCTAACCAGCCCAATCATTGACAGCGTTGAGCGGTTAGATATTAACTCTTTGGCCGATCCGCCACTGGCCGAGCAAACTCGTAAGCCTTCCCTGTTAGTGGTTGAAGACAACGAAGATTTACGCGCCTATATACGCATGACGCTGTCTTCGCAGTACCACGTTACTGAAGCTAAGGATGGTCAGCAAGGGTTAGCGATGGCTTTTGATAAGTTGCCAGATCTAATCATCACCGATCTGATGATGCCCAAACTGGACGGGCTTGATTTAAGTCGTGCGCTACGCGCAGACCCCCGCACCAATCATATTCCTCTGGTTATGCTTACCGCAAAAGCTACGGTGGAAGATCGACTAGCCGGTTTTGAGGTTGGAGCAGACGATTACCTAAGCAAGCCCTTTTTGCCCTTTGAATTAATTATTCGCCTGCAGAATCTACTTCGTCGGCAAGCAGTTCTGCGCGACTACTTACGGCGAACGCTCATTGGCCCAGCAGACGAACCCAGTGAGCTCATTCAGGAAAACACCAAAGAGCCGATACCGCAAACGGCCGAATCGACTCAATTCTTGGATCAGCTGTATACCATTCTGGAGCAGAATCTGGACAGGACCGATTTTGATGCCGAACAGCTGGCACATAGCTTAGCTCTTAGTAGCCGTACGCTTAGTCGTAAACTTAATGTAGTGCTTGGTTTGAGTACGGGCGAAACAATGCGGACTTATCGGCTCCGGCGGGGAAAGGAACTGCTTAAGCAGGGCATGCCACCAACTCAGGTGGCCTATGCCGTTGGATTCGGGAGTCTATCTGCTTTTGGGAGGGCTTATAAAGCTCAGTATGGCCATACGCCCTCCACTCAGCAAGCCTAATTTAGGCCTGTTCTTCCAGACTCGTTTAACGAGACATCTCTATCTTTTGCTAATTGACCTCAAGCCCGACCGATCGTAGCTCCGCTATTGACGAGGTTGGCATAAAACTAGTACTACCTACAACTCTGAAACAGCTAGTATATTCAACTAGTGAAAACAGTACATCAAAAGATAATAAATTCACCAACGGCTCAAACTATTGGGCAACTTGTTCAACGGTTTAAGAGTACGGATAGTCACCTTCCAGGCTCAGGCTATTGTATTTGGCTGCCAACTGTTGTAATGCGTTATACGCCCGAATGGCGTCATCTTTTGTAAAGGGATGTATGCCGCTAAGTATCTGTTGTAGATACACTTCTGGGAATTGCTTTTCTGGCCAAATGAGTGCAGCCAGCTCCGATTTATGGATTGATTTGTCTGTCAGGAGATATTCTTTGATATCCATAAGTTGATTTGTTTTGTGTGAATAAACCAGTTAGCTAGTAGCGAAAAAGAAAACCCGGCAATCAGACCGCCGGGCTTTGCTCAGCTAACCCAAAAGTGTTTGTAATAGCATCGAACGATGCCACTGCAAAATTCAGGTCTGGCTGATTTATGGACTCTACAGAATTAGACAAAAACTCTACTTAAATGGACACGGCTCATTATATACCTTAAAATACAACTCCTATTCTGAAATATGGTCAATATGACCAGACCAAACGAAAGGCACTGGATTTGCACTATAGGATCATGTGGATAACTCTTGCTTTATAAAGCAGTAAGGCAACGCCCCAGGCCTCTTTCGTCGGCTGAATTAGTATTGGGAATCCAAGCGCCAATAATCCGCGTCTATGCATTGATACGGCTAATTTCATTTGATTCTACTGGCTGGATCATAATTCCTTTCCAGAGAAGATGCTACTGATAAATAAACTTCGTTTGTATGCCCTGCCAATGCTTTTCTTTGGAGACGATCACCAACTCGTAGACCCCTGGCTCATCAGTCCCTCGCTGAAACGCCAGCGTTGCCCCGCCTTCCAACTACCCCCACAACCCATACCAGCCTGTCATACCATTCGGAATATCAATCCGGCATATCGGTTGCCAGATCAACCGATCTCCACCCGGCACGTATTACCAACCTCTAAGCTGCTCATCACTTAACCGAACCGACTTAATCCGGTATTCACCTGACCAGTATAAGTCGTCTTCTTCCAGCATAAGCGATGCGTAGCGAGGGACTGACTGAAATCACGTTGTCGGTTAAGTTTCGTACGCTACGGGCGGTCCTTGATAAAGCCATTGCCAACGGCTACGCCAAGGCCGATAGTTACCCCTTTGCACGCAACACGGCCGAGCAGCATAAATTCCATATAGGCAAGTTTGACACCAAGACTGGAGATTTCGGTGAAACTGACCACCCAATTCCGAAATGAGCTGACCACTCATTTCGTATTAAATTGACCACCGCCGGGCGGCCCCGCTTAATCCCCTTTCCAACAATGAGTTAGTAGTAATTTGAATCAGAAATACGGATGGTCAGAATGCTATGGAGTCTACTGATCTACACCTCTGAAATCTCCAGTTTTGGGTATAAAGCAGTAGAGGTAAGTTCATTAGGTTAGGGCCAGGACAGCCCGGTGGTTTTACTGCCGGGCTGTTTGTTATGCGTCTACCTAAGACGGCAGATCAATATAGTTTAATGATACTGAAATGAGAGCCCTCCGGATTTGGCGTCAGACCAGATGCGGTATAGTTATGATTGATCTTCATCTGAATCACATCCCCTGCAGTTAGTTTTAAGGCCTCGTCTAATCGTACAGTCGAGTTCAGTTCTGAAGATAGATTAGGGTGCCCCGTCCGTCTAACCGTATTGCCATTCCTGAAGAGATAAACGATTAAATAGAAGTTTACCGGAGTGGCATCAAAGGTCGCCGTAGTGAATGAGGCCGAAATCTGATAAACCCCGTCTGACGGAACGGTATAGGCGTCAGCTGAGGCCGAAAAGCCACCTGATCCATAGGTGAATTCAGCTTCATCCAAATCGACTACTGACACAAAGTTTGGATACGTTTTACAGCAATTTAGTGGAGCAGAAAAGCCTTCCTGTTGAAGTGATGATAAGGGCTTCCAGCTTGTGCCATCACAGGAATAAAGCTTGTTTTCCGGTGTCTTAAAGACAATTCGGCCAGGGCTGCAGTCGGGAAGGGTTGATACAGAAGGTATTTTGATGTAGTTAGGGGTAATCTCCCAGTTCTGGGCAAAGCCAGTTAATCCTAGTAGGAAAAGAATCAGGGTAAAAACTAGTTTCATGTGTGGTTTCTTAAGGCCAATAAAGTGGATAATGATCAAAACTAATCAATCGTCTTTATCTACTACTGTCACTCAATAAAGAGGAATGTGCCTTTTATAATGCCCTTGATAAACTAAACCCTGCATTAGGCGGCACCGGGCTCTCTGATCCATTTAGGATTGATAGCTAGCCACCGAAGCCGACAGAGCAAGGAGTCCGAAATATCCAGGTTAGAATCGATTTGCCCGAAAAGGCAAATGCAGCGGTTCATATTTGCACTCCTGCCGCACCTCTGCTTATTCAGCGACAGAAACCCCACTTTCTGATACGTTTCTGTTGCAGAAATTACTTGTTCATTTTTGAACAGCTTGATCAATCCAATTAGGTCTAATAAACGCCACTTTGCTAAAAAGTAGCCTTACTTATCGCCTAGATGTGGTCAGATTTAATTTAAGTAAATCTTTAACTGTACTCATTTGGTTCGCGAATCTAATTGACTTCCCTTCACTGTCTTTTTCTCCCGCAAACGGCAAAAAACTTGCACGGTGCAACAATAGTGATAGACTTTAGGCAGTGACTGATCGTAAATTTGCGGGAAATCTAATGCTTAGTTCATCTATGAAATACCTGTACCTACTGCTGCTAGTCTGCACCGCCTTGTCAGGGCTGTTAAACTCTACCCAGGCTCAAAACAGTCCTGCTTCACCTTTACCCTCACCGCTCTCTTCTGAGCTACGGATTGCTACCCAATTTCCATCGACCGGTTCGGCCCGTCAAGCTACCGCTTTAGAGGCAGCCATCCGCTACGTTAAAGCCGGTGCATCGGGTAGTGGCGCATCCTGGAGCGATGCGGGCGATCTTCAGACTATGATCATCCAGTCGGCAGCAGGGGATCAGGTCTGGATTGCGGGGGGGGGCTTACAAGCCCAGCACAACGGGATTAGCTAATCCACGCAATGATGCTTTCTCGCTTAAGAATGGGGTGAATGTGCTGGGGGGCTTTACGGGAACGAGCGGTACGGAGGGCAGCAACAATACTTCGACTCGCACGGCTATTCCTTCCTCCACTACCCTCTCGGGTGATATTGGAACGACTGGCGATGCCAGTGATAACAGTTACCACGTTGTGGCCCATGATAGAAATGGAATTGACAATTCAGCCCTTCTGGACGGAGTGGTTATCACAGCAGGTAATGCAAACGTGTGGGGCGGTGATCCGATTGCTGCCGACCGAGGGGGAGGCATGTTTAATTATCAGACTTCGCCCACTATCATCAATTGTCTTTTTATAGGCAACTTCGCTCTGCAAGGCGGGGGACTTTATGAGCAGGGGGGGGGCATCAACAATACTTCCATTTTCAGCAATTGTAGTTTTATCAGCAATAGTGGCCAAAGCCTGGGAGGGGGGGTAAACGCTTATTACTCTTCCACGAGTTTTACAAACTGTTTTTTTAGTCAGAAT